>PPCM01000229.1_pt1 | contig 70816 bp, 64 predicted proteins | sample 1555541 | NCBI WGS metagenome assembly PPCM01 (sample SAMN05284479, study PRJNA326546) | Marine sediment metagenome, whole genome shotgun sequencing project. | isolation source: marine sediment | place: Germany: Wadden Sea | collected 2012-09-05 | reverse complement strand
CAACTTGATACAATACTTAAGAGAGTATTCATAATCAAGAGGAGGTCTATTATAATGTCACGAAAAAAAAGAGACAAAGCCAAGAAATTACCACACCATATCATCACTCGTAGTATACCAGAACGTAACTTATTCAATGACAAAGAAGATAAAGAATTATTTCTAAGGTTGATCAAAGAAGCAGCAAAAATCTATCGAGTTGAAATCCTAGCCTATTGCCTGATGGACAATCATGTTCATATGCTGGTTCATCCAAGAGGTGGTGATATATCAAAATTCATGTTTAAGATCAACAACCCATATGCCATAGAGTATAACAAGAAATATGAGAGAAGAGGAACGCTAATCTCATCACGCTTTAAGAACATCATCATTAGAGACCTAAACCAACTACTTAGAACATCCACCTACATCCATAACAATGCGAAGGACCTTCTATACAAGGGCTACAGAAGCATTAAAGACTATCCTTATAGTTCCATTTGCGATTATATCAATCCAACCAAAGCACAGAAGATAGCCAGTCCAACCTATATCTTCAACAGAATGGGAGGGACTTATAATACAGCCCATAAACATTATCTATCACTTCTTGAAATACAGATGCAAGAACATGACCAGTTTGAAGAAGAGCTAAAAGTAGCCATGAGAAAAGGTGACTATAAAAGCGACAAGGAGACTTTTGACCGAGAAGAAAACCCAGATAGGGTTATTAGCATACTTGCAAAGTTACTATCAATGGAAGGCGACCATATCCTACACACGAAGTATGTAAACAAGTACAGAACATTCAAAGGCATCGTTGCAGCAACGCTGAGAATCTACTGTGATTTATCACTAATCCAGATGACCAAATACTTCAAAGGGCAGACAAGTGTTACTATTGGGAGGTTGGCTAGAATTGGACTGGAAGAATTTGAGCTAAAACCTGATCTGTTTGCAAAGATAAAGGAATCATTACAGTTCTAGAATTTTATTGTTTTGACTGATAAGAAAGCGTATCATCATTCGACTGATGCGTTTTTTGTGGTGCGTTTATTTATAGATGAAATATGGAAAGTTAGAAATTGCCATCAAATTGATATTAAGTATATTTATATTGCAGTAAGTAGTATGGATTTCTGGCAGAAATAGTGATTAAGTTCATGAATGCGATTAATAAATGAGGCACATTCTTGGTTTGAATAGAGATAAAAGGGCATATGTTGCGTCCGACCCCAAGTTGGTTAGTTACAGAGCTGTAACTAAATGGAGCAGAAATAGTTAAGAGGACATACTAACAAGTCGGCTGAAGATATGACTTATTATATTGGTAATATTACCAGAATAAGTGTAAAATATAAGTAAGTAGATTTGAAGAAGGTGACATATGAAGCAGAATAAGGATAGGAAAACAATTGGATATATTACACCATTTATATGGGGCGATATTAGCTTGAGTTACTTCAAAGGTGTTTTGCAAGTAGCAGAAAGAAATGACTTAAATCTTATCTGCTATATTGGACAACGATTTGATGATCCTGTAGATTTTAATTATCAGGCCAATACAATCTATAATATGATGAATGAATCTGTCGTAGATGGCCTAGTGATTTGGGCATCTCAAATTGGTGAGCTATTAGATGAGCAAGATCAAAAGACTATCGCTGACAGATTTCCCAATGTACCTATCACATCTATTGCAGGAAAAATAGGCAATAACCCTTATGTTATGTCTGAGGACACAGAAAGCATTCGCCTCTTATTTAATCATCTTTATCATGATCATGGACATCGAAGTATTGGGTTTGTGCGTGGTGTGAAGGGACATCCATTAGCTGAAAGTAGGTACCAGGCATATATTGAAATGATGGGTGAGCATAATATTGAGATCGATAACAACTTTGTTGCACCTTATAATGAGTTCAATTTTGCTGCAGGAATACAAGCGGCAGACTATTATCAGTCTTCTTTTTCAGGTAAGGTTGATACTCATCTTGATGCCATTATATGTTCTAGTGATGGAATTGCGAGAGGTGTCGTCCACAGATTGAAGCAACTTGGTTATGAAGTGCCAAGTGAAATAGCTGTAGTTGGAATAAACAATAAGGTGGATAGTCGACAAAGTATACCACAACTGACAACAGTTGATCCTCATATTAAGCAACTTGGGGTTAGTGCTATGACAATTCTTAATGATACTTTAGAGGGTGAAGAGGTTAATGAGACCCATCATGTTATACCAGCTTTAATTGTAAGACAGTCTTGTGGTTGTGATGATATGCATACAATTAGTGACGAAGAGCACAGAGACAATGAGAGCATAAGTGTGGAGGGAGATCTTCAGCATCTTGATGGACATAAAATAGATATTAGATCTCTAATTAAAGAAGCTCTAATAAATTCAGATGTTTTAAATCAAGAGAATGTTGTTAGCCTCCTAGAGTCTAGTCTATTAGAGTCTATGAGTAATCACGAAAGCTATAAATTTGTTAGTCAGTTTAGTGAGATTATGAGTGGCTTAAGGAACGTTGAGGAAGATATGGACGTTTGGCAAGGCATGTTATTCAGGTTACGAAGATACATGATGCCACTGTTAAAAACTGAATTATTGAAGCAGAGACTACAGAGTCTTATTTGCCTTGCCAGTGTTGAAGTTGACATGGTTTATGAGTATCAGTTGGCGTTAGTAAAATCAAAGGCTGACACATTCTTACGTACAATTAGTGATGCGAATGCTACCTTAAGGACTTCTTATGACTTTAATGAATTAATCACATATTTCTCAAGTGTACTACCTAGGCTAAATATACCTGGATGTTATTTGGTTCTTTTTGAAGATGAAGAAAAAAAGGACATTGGTAGACTTGTGTTCACCTATGAAGGCCATCAAATGATCAAAATGGATGAAGAACTTTTGTTTGACACAAGGGATTTATTACCTTCTAGGTATCTGAAAAAACATAGTAGGATTACATTGTTTGCACAATCAATGTATTTTAGAGAAGTTAATATTGGCTATATTGTGTTTGAAGCAGGACCAATTGACAAGTCCATATATCAAGTTTTGTCCAGTGAGATTAGTGGTGCTATTTACAGATCAAGAATTTTTAATTCGCTACTGAATGCTGAAAGAGAGAAGGCAAAATTACTTCTTAAAATAGAAGAGAGAAATCAAAATCTAGAAAAGATAGTTGAGGAGAGAACCAGATCAATCCGTCTAGTGAATAGTCAACTTGAAGAGGCTATAGTGAGTGCTCAGAAGGCTAATGCCGCAAAATCACAGTTCTTGGCTAACATTAGTCATGAAATCAGGACGCCACTCAATTGTATCATTGGCTTTGCTGATATGATTCAAGCCCTATCAAAAGATGAAACTATATCAAACTACATTCAATTGACAATTGAAGAAACCGAGAAGTTGATGTTGCTAATTAACCAGCTACTAGATATTACAAAAATCGAAATTGGTAAATTTGAGTTAAGTCTTGAACCAATGGCACTTGATCAACTAATTGCATCTCTAGTATCAATTTATTCAGTTGTTACTCAAACAAAAGGTTTAGCTTTTAGTTATGATATGGATCCGAATGTGCCAAATATCTTCAAGAGTGATTCATTAAGGCTCAGGCAGGTACTTGTAAACCTTATTGGGAATGCTATAAAATTTACTGATGTTGGTGGTGTGAAGGTCAAAATCATGTACAAAGAATTGCCTACACCAACTCTACTGTTTGAAATAATAGATACTGGCATAGGGATTGAAGAAAGTCGGTTAGATGCAATCTTCAATTTATTCGAACAAGAATCAAGGGCGACATCAAGAACCTATGGTGGAACAGGTCTGGGAACAGCTATATCTAAGGAATTAGTAGAGCTGATGGGTGGTATAATAGGGGTAAGAAGTAAAAAGCAAGAAGGAAGTACTTTTTACTTTGAAATTCCAATCGAGTTAGTCAGTCCAGGTGAAGTTTATGCCTTTTCTGAAAAAAGAAAACTCTTAGATGTTGAGTCTTATAGCCCAAGTAATGCTGATTATAGCGGCAAAACAATTTTGATTGTTGAAGACTACTTACCTAATAGAATGATTGCTTCTGCCTTTTTAGAAAGTCTGAACTGTGAAATCATCATTGCTGAAAATGGTGAAGAAGCACTTAATATTATGAATCAGGAAAAGGTCGATTTAATCTTAATGGATGTGCAAATGCCAGTCATGGATGGTGTTGATGCGACTAGGATTTTACGTCAAAATCCTTCCTACAAGATGGTGCCCATTATTGGTATGACGGCCAATGCCTATGCTGCGGATTTGGCTATCTATAAACAAGCTGGTATGATAGAAGTTGTAACAAAGCCTTTTAGAAAAAAAGCATTGTTAAAAACTGTGACTAAATATTTGGATAACACACAAATATATCAAGTTGAACAGATACCTAATAAATCAACGATGTTAATGGATAATCAAATTGACATTACACATCCTGTTTTCCGATATGATAGATTATTAGAGGATTTCGACGGAAATGAACGGATTTTAGATGAACTGTTAACTGAGTTCATACAACAAACAAAGGAAAAGTTGGAGCGTTTGAAAGAGGCAATTGAAAAAGAAGACACCCAACTTGTTAGGCAATTGTCCCACACTATTAAAGGTTCAGCACTAAATATGACAGCGGACTCCCTTGGATACTCAGCTAGATTGATTGAAGATTGTGCAAGAGAGAATAAACTGAATGGTATCGAAGAATTATTAGACATGTTAGAACAACATTTTGAAGTATTGGTGCAGTATATTAAAGATGAAGTGGTTTAGTTTTTCTAATGGAGAATAATATGAAGATATTAATAGTAGAAGATGATATTATAAGTGCAAAAAAGTTAGACTTTCTTGTTAAAAGTTTGGGCTATGAAACGATCTTGGCTCAAGATGGAGAAGAAGGTTATCGACTGTGGAAACAGGAAAAGCCGAGGATTGTGATTACTGATTGGATTATGCCCAAGATGGATGGTGTTCAGTTATGTGATCGTATAAGAAATGCTGGTCTGTCCCAATATACCTATCTAATTATTGTAACATCCAAAAGTAATCCGGAAGATATTGTTTCTGGTATGAGTACTGGTGCTGACGATTTTATTTCTAAACCTTATGTAAAAGAAGAACTTGCAGTTCGGATTAAGGCTGGAGAGAGGATTGTAGACATAGAGTCTAGAGATGTGATTATTTTAGCTATTTCAAAGTTGGCTGAACACCGGGATACAGATACAAGTCAGCATCTTGAAAGAATACGTCATTACTGTCGATTGTTAGCCAACTATTTGTACAAGAATAATTATTGGGCGGATATTGTTGACGAGATATTCGTTGATAATATATTTCTTACAAGTATGCTTCATGATATTGGTAAGATGGGAATACCAGATTCAATATTACTAAAGCCTGGCAAGTTGACTTATGATGAATTTGAGATTATGAAAAAACATTCCTTTATTGGCTATGAAACCCTAAATGCTACAGCTAATTTAGGTATGCAAGCTCAGTATCTTATGATGGCAGCTGAAATCGCATTGTCTCATCATGAAAAATATGATGGCACAGGATACCCAGAAGGACTGAAAGGTGAAGAGATTCCTTTAAGTGCTAGAATTGTAGCTGTTGCGGATGTGTTTGACGCCTTAGTTCACAAGCGAGTCTATAAAGACGCTTTCACATATGATGCAACTCATAAAATTATTGTTGAAGGACGAGGGACACATTTTGATCCCGTTCTCGTAGACGCATTTCTGGAACTAGAGAAGGAGTTTATTGAGATAACACAGATGTATACAGATTGAATAATGTGATTAAGGCCACCTTTTTAGGTGGCCTTTCTTGTTTTTCTAGCAAAGATATCTCATTATAACCAATTAAATGCAACTGAAGTTATGTTAATAAATATTAATAAATCTCTTGTTATTAAGTGAGAATTCATATAAAATTAAGTCGGGTGATTTACACAATAAGGCAGATAGAGAGGAAATAGGATGAATTTTTGTATACCAGAAGAAAAAAAGGTTAGAGTTATTATGAATGCAGACACTAAAAATGAAGTAGATGATCAATATGCCATAGTTCATGGTTTATTAACCCAGTCATTTGATTTACTAGGTATAATACCAACGCATTTTGGTCAGAATAAATCAAAGACAAGTCAACAAGACAGTTATGAAGAGACCATGTTATTACTTAAAAAAATGAATATGGTGGGTAAGGTTAGAATTGAAAATGGCGGAACACATAGTTTGGTGGATGAAAACACACCAGTAGCATCGGAGGGGGCTCAACTCATCATTGAAGAAGGCATGAAGGAAGATGACAGGCCTCTATATATTGCTTTTTTAGGACCTCTTACAGATATGGCGTCGGCACTTCTAATGGAACCAAAACTTAATGAAAAAAATATCATCGTTATTTGGATTGGTGGCGGTAACTGGCCAGCAGGTGGAAGAGAGTATAATTTGAGCAATGATATTATTGCAGCAAGACTTATCTTTAAGTCGAATATCCAAGTGTGGCAAGTACCTAGAAATGTTTATAGGATGATGCCTGTAACTTATGCTGAACTGGCTGAAAAAGTTAGGCCACAAGGAGAGATAGGTCGATATCTGGTTGATAACTTAATTGATTTTAACAATGCCTCTGTCAAGAGACCAACAGAATATAGAGTGTTAGGTGATTCACCTGGGATTGGACTAATTCTTTATGAAGATTGTGGCAGTTGGACCATGGAAAATGCCCCTGATTTTAAGGATGACATGTCATACATTCATGGTGTGAATTCACATAAAATAAGGGTATATCAGAACATAGATTCAAGATTTATCTTAGAAGATTTTTACGCTAAATTACGACAATTCAATGAAGGAGAAAACATTTAGATAGAAAATTAGACTTAAATGTTGTGAGGTAGAAGTTATGATAGAGAATGAAGTGAATAACAAATGGTCAGTAAAAATGGCTGACTCAGTAATGTATAAGTTTCCTGAGCTTAGAGACAGGTGGGCTTATGATTATGGTGTCTTGTGCCGGGGGATGGAAAGGGTTTTTATTGATACGACTAACCTGAAATATTTCAACTACATCAAAGATAATATGGATCATTTTACCGATGAAGCTGGAAACATGAAATATTATCAGATGGATCAGTATAACCTAGACTTCTTAAACAATGGGAAGACAATTTTATATCTATATAAGGAAACCAATGAACAAAAGTATAAACTTGCGGTTGATAGGTTAAGACAACAAATAGTAGGACAACCCCGTACAAGTGAAAATGGTTTTTGGCATAAGAAGATTTATCCCCACCAAATGTGGTTAGATGGACTTTATATGAGTTCACCATTTTATGCAGAATATAGTCTAGTCTTTAACGAAGAGCATGGTTTTGATGATGTAGCAAAACAATTTCTTTTGGTAGAGAAACACCTTAGAGATCCAGAAACGGGATTATTTTATCATGGATGGGATGAAAGCAGAGAGCAAAGATGGTCTAATAAAGTGACTGGATGTTCACCTCATTTCTGGGGAAGGGCTATGGGATGGTTTAGTATGGCTTTAGTTGATGTTCTAGACTATATACCTTCTAACCATAAGAACAGGCAAGATATTATCCAGATACTTCAAGGACTTAGTCAAGCCATTACGGCTGTTCAAGATGATCAGACAGGTGTATGGTTTCAAGTTCTTGACAGGGCTAATGATGAAGGTAACTATATGGAGGCATCTTGTACTTGTATGTTCACCTATGCACTAGCTAAGGCTGTAAGGAAAGGTTATATTGATAAAAGATATCTAGATGTTGCTCAAAAAGCTTTTCACGGAATTATCCAGAATTTTATTGAGGTAGATCAAGAAGGATATTTAAATCTCCACGATACAGTCTATTGTTCTGGATTAGGTGGGAATCCTTATAGAGATGGATCCTATGATTACTATATTAGTGAGAGGAAAGAGACCAATAATTTACTGGGTATTGGTGCTTTCTTACAAGCAAGTGCTGAACTTAATGTATAGAAGCATATAGGCTTTTTACTATAAAGCGTATTATAGTAGAGTTGCCAGCTATGTATAGTTGATATAGATATATGATTTTCGTCTCAATTTATGATGTAAGATGCGTCTGACCCTATTTTATCCCTTAATTGCTCGTGGTATTTAAAGGCATTAATACAGAGGAAATTAGTGCAAGTTTTGTTGATGGACACTTAACAGTAACACTGCCTACATATGTAAATGAGAAAAGAGTACAGCCATTAAAATTGAGTGATTTCCATATGAAAAATGCCCTTGTCTTGTTCAAGGGCATTTTTATTTGAATAACTAAAGATTTAACTTGACTATTTGAAAATTAGGCGTATAATTAAGCCAAATTCCAAAGTAATTGCAAAAAGAAGGAGATGATTTTATCGAAAAACGCGAACAATCTAATAGGAAGTATTAGGGCATTACCACTATCTAGCTGATTTTTTAGCGCTTAAATATTTTGATGACACCTTTTGTTATCAAGTTTGAGTTCACCATAGGGGTGATGCTTTTTGTATGCATAAATTTGCTTTTGATTCATCAAATAGTTAGGAGAATGACGATGGTTATAGCTTTTATTCAACAAACCATAGCTAATAGAATAGGGAGTGAAAAGCCTAAAGAAATCAATTTAGACTTTTCACTTATTAATGATGAAAGAATGAATGAAAACACCTTTTACACCATTCTAGAAGACTTGGAAGAAGAAATGGATATTGAACTTGTTGATTATGCCTGGAAGTTTGAAACAGTTAAACACCTAGTAGATTTTATTAATAAACATACTTAGGTCGGTCATATTACTATAATTGCACTAGTTAAAATAAGGAAGGATTAGAAAGAATTATGGAGATAGTAAGAATTGAAGAAACAGAAGTCGATGCAGAATTAAACATTAATTTTGATAATCTTATGATCATGAAAGAAAAAAGAAGGACGTCAAGGTCCAAGGGGAAAAAAACACATGAGAAAAGCAAAATTAAAAGTGCTAAAAGCAAGCAACGTAATGTGAGAAATATTAACTATGACCCAATCTACTATGAGAAGTACTATAAGGAGTAGTTCGATTAATGAAAAATAAAGTCTTACAAAGCATGTATAGATACAAGATAGACCAACGTACGTTTATCATTGATGTACACTTAGAGGATTACCGTGACGCTTATAGCGATTGGGACTTCTCACCCTTTATCAATAGGGATTTAGATGACGATTTAACTGAATACCTATTAGAGTGTTCTTATGAAATCCCTATGAAGTATAAACTTATTATTGATTTTCACATTATAGATGTAGAGAAAAATGATGTACGTGAAGAAAAAAGTATCATAGGTATGTACAACTATTTCAATTATCAGTTGAGAAAATTAAGAAATAGAAAAATACGTGTTGCGCGTGATATGCTTACTTTCCTTTTTATTGGTAGTATACTGTTATTAGCTGGATTTTATTTTGATGAGTTTTTTAAAACATCCATACTGCTTTCTGTTTTATCTGAAGGGCTATTTATCGGTGGTTGGGTTATGCTCTGGGAAATGTTTTCGGCATGGTTTTTTGATTTAAAAAAAGTAAAGAATATGTATAAACATTTTGACAGATTGAATAAATCGGAAATCGTTTATTCCTATGGAAATGGTGGCTAAAATGAATTTTTTAGAACAATTACTGGAAACCCTTAGTAAAAACGCTTTAGGATTGAAGCTGGTATGGTCAGTTATAGTTATTTTTATCATATTTATTGGTGCAAGAGTACTTAATAACTTAGTCTACAAGAGGATAAGTGATAACAAAAGATACTACCCAATTAAGCAGAAAGTCAACTTGATAGCAGGAATAATCATTAGCCTATTGTTGATTTTTATATGGTTGGATTCAATGTCAAATTTGACCACTTATATTGGTTTGTTATCAGCAGGTATTGCAATAGCCTTAAAAGAAATTTTTACAAATATTGCAGGTTGGTTATTTATAGAGGCAAGAAAGCCTTTTGAAGTTGGGCATAGGGTTTTGATTGGAGAGCAAAAAGGCGATGTGATTGATAAACGTTTATTTCAATTCACTCTTATGGAAGTTAGTTCTTATGCTGATGGAGAGCAGAGTACTGGAAGGATTATTGATATTCCAAATAGTTTTGTTTTTACACATCCAACCATTAATTATACCAAAGGATTTGAGTATATATGGAATGAAGTGAAGATTTTACTTACTTTTGAAAGCAATTGGAAAGAGGCAAAAGAAATTTTACTATTTATTGCAAATAGGGACACTGACATAACAACTGAAAGGGTTGGCAGACAAATAAGGGACGCATCCAAAAGATATATGATCCATTACAATAAATTAACTCCTATTGTCTATACAGATATTAAAGAAAGTGGTATACAGCTTACAATTCGATATTTATGTGAACCTAAGAGAAGAAGGACAACTTCTAACAAGATATGGGAAGATGTTCTTGAAATGATTGAAGAACATCAGGACATAAACCTGGCATATCCAACAAAAAGAGTTGTAAACATTGATTAAGTGAACTATTAGGACTAAGTAGATTTATGATAAAATAGAATGGAGAAGATTATGGGAATATTTTTATATGTGTTTATTTTTTTGGCGAAAGTTATTGAGGTGAGTATTGGAACTATGCGAATAGTTCTAATAACTCGTGGAGAGCGTTTATTAGGTGCGTGCCTTGGTTTGTTTGAGGTATTAATATGGGTCATGTTGGTTTCAACCGTATTACGAGATATTACCAGTGATCCTATAAAAGTTGTTGTTTATGCTATAGGATTTTCAGTGGGCAATTATATGGGCTCAATGTTAGAGCAAAAAATAGGCATAGGGAATATCAGGATTGAGGTCATAGTGATGGATGACCATGGTGATGAACTTGTAAAAGCCATTAGAGATAAGGGATTTGCAGTCACAGTCATTGATGGTAAAGGAATGCACTCAGACCGTCAAGTTCTGATTATCAATATTAGAAGAAAAGACCACCTTGAGGTTGTTAAGATGATCAGAGGTTTTCAGGAGAATGTCGTGATTACAGTGAATGATATTAGACCAGTTTATGGAGGGTTTGGATTACTAAAACGATAGTGAAATTAAACGATGAGGCGTATAAGAATGAAGGCTTTGGTTAAACACATTAGAACGTTTTTTATTACAGGATTATTAACGTTGCTACCCATTACTTTAACATTTTGGATTTTAGGCAATATTTTTATAGGGCTAGATTCTATTTTGGGTGATACGATCAGCAATTGGCTAGGCTTTAAGATACCAGGTTTGGGCTTGATATTAGGTCTGAGCTTGATTCTAATTGTGGGAATGATCACAAGTAATGTAGTTGGTAAAAAGATGACAACTATAATCGAAAAAAATCTGATTAGAATACCAGTCCTTAAGTCTATATACACACCAATTCGTGATATCCTAAAAAACTTCTCAGATAAAAAGTCCAGTAACTTTAAGAAGGCTGTTTTAGTTGAATACCCAAAAGCCGATGTTTATAGTATGGGGTTTATTACTAAAGGTCATATTCAAATTGATGGTTTAGCAAAGACTGTTATATTTATTCCTACCACACCAAACCCAACGAGCGGCTTTCTCATTTACGTTGATAAGGACAAATATATGGAACTTGATATACCTGTTGATGTTGCACTGAAATCGATTGTTTCTCTTGGCTCAGTCTCACCAGACACTTTGAAGTTTAAAAATAGCAGTCAGCTATTGTGATATTGTAATGGTTTCATGTTTCATAAGACTTCATCTGAAACTTATATGGTATAATGGTAAGTGAGTAAAGGTTCTTGCTGCTAATAGTAGATTTAAGGTAATTAGAAGAGTGTTTATAGGAGAAAGGCAATATGGAAAATAGTCATTTACCAATAGCACTATTTAACGGAACCATAGCTACCACAAATGGACTTTATAGAGTGAGTGATATTAGTCAAAGCGAAGCACGGAAACTTATTAAAGAACATTCCTATATTTCCGCCATTGGCCATGAGGCAACAGTAGAGATTATGTCTGAAATATTGAATGTGTCAGTGGCCTATAACCGGATACAGTTTAAGCAAGCTCTTGGTCAAAAGGCTATAGTATTTAAGCTTAAAGAAAGACCAATAGAGGGGTTAGTGTTAAGTAAAGAAGAAATAGTTAAGATAGGATATAGTTTAAAGTTAATGGAAAGACTGGAATAGTAGGAGATTTACTATTCTGATCTTTCCATTTTTCTAGATTAGATATTAGGTTTTTTACCAGTAGCAATATGATATATAGATTTTGAGTCTGGATGAACTTCTCCATATACAAAGAAAATAACAATCTCTTCCAAAAAGCCAAGAGAGTATATAACAAGTATGACACTTAGAAAATAGGTGGTGTCAAAGAAATAGGAGAAGACTATTAAGAAGAAAACCAGTAAAGAGGGTAACCTCATAATGGAAGTATGCATCATAATAGGTTTCTTAAATAGAATCATTGACACAATAAAGGATAGTGCAACAACGGATAAACCAATGATTAACAAGAGACCATTAGGTGACTCAAGTATCTCTGGGTGTAGCTTGTAGATGAAATATGCAGTTGAGATGTAAAAAGGTACATCGGCAATTGAATCCATGAATGTCCCAATAGAACTAGTTTGGTTGAATTTTCTGGCAATAAGTCCATCAAAAAAATCCGTTGAGGCCAAAATAATATAGGCAATCAAGAATGCTAGTCTGTATTCATTGTTAGCCAGATAATATAAAACTGGTAGAAAAACAATTCTGCTTAATGAAAGGAAGTTGGGTATGGTTAAGTACTCTTTTTTTATCATAATTCATCCTTAGCTTATGGCATAGTTTTTCTTTATATTATACCTTATTTCTGAAGAAAATGCATAAAATAGATTCATTACAACTTAATGACTTATATACAACTCTATTGTAAGTAATCTTTAGTACATTAGAACATTGTTATTATCAGTGTAGTAGGTTAGGCTAAAGGGAGTTATTATATTAATGCATAAAGCTGCAGTAAATTTGTTTAGACAGCTACTGGTACAGGTGAGGATGTCAAATGAATATAGCAGTTATAGGAACGGCGAAGAAGGAAAATGAACACAGGGTAGCAATTCACCCTCAACATATTATTGAGATAGATGAAGATATAAGAAAACATCTATTTTTTGAAAAGGGTTATGGTCTACCATTTGGCATGCAGGACTCAGAGATCCTTGCGTTGACTGGAAACATATTATTAGAACGCTCAGAGTTATATGAAAGCTTTAAAGCAATTATTATAGCAAAACCAGTCTTAGCTGATTTTGAGCAAATGCAAGAGGGTACATTGGTATGGGGCTGGATTCACACAGTACAACAAGAAAATATCACTCAGATTGCAATTGATAAAAAATTGACCCTAATTGCTTGGGAAAACATGAACTATGTAAGTAGCCGTGAGAAGTTACACATATTTAGTAAAAATAATGAAATGGCGGGCTATTGTGGAGTCCAACATGCTTTAGAACTTAAAGGTCTAGATGGTCAATTTGGTCCTTCTAAAAATATAGCAGTTATTAGTCACGGTTCTGTAAGCAGAGGTGCCATATTCTCACTTTTAGGCCATGGGTTTACCGATATTACTGTTTATACACAAAGACCTACCCACTTAGTGGCAAATAAGATCCCATCGATTAACTATAAGCAAATTGTGAAAAAATCAGTTCATAATACCGCTAAGGCTCAATTGATTTTAGAGGATGAACCCTTTGTAGATACCTTGTTGCAAGCAGATATTATCGTTAACGGTATCTTACAAAATCCTAATAATCCAATAGATTTTATGATGGATGAAGACCTTAAGAAGGTAGCAAAACCTTGTCTCATAATTGATGTGAGTTGTGATGAGGCTATGGGCTTCTCATGTGCAAGACCTACGACATTTATAGAGCCAAGTTTTGATGTTGGTCAAGTGACTTATTATGCGGTTGATCATACACCTACATTGTTGTGGAATAGTGCTTCTTGGGAGATTTCAAAATGTGTACTTCCATACCTTAAAGACGTCATAGAAAATATACATAATGAAGTTTTGATCAACGCAATGGACATGGAAGACGGTATCATAAGAAATCAGGATATTCTGACTTATCAGAACCGATCAACAGTATTACCTTACAAAACTAAAACTGAAAAAATCGCTTAGATAGTCCATGATTATCAAGATAAACCCCCAGTAGCTTTGCAACTGGGGGTTTATTCGTTCTATTTAATTAATACATAAGCTTCTCTTTTGCGCTTGAAGTGATATAATTAAAACATGTTAAATATGAGGTGTCACGGCAAGTAGATATGAAGCAGAGAAAGGGAGAGCAGAATGAAATTATGCAGACAATGTAGTGCAGAACTACCAGATGAAGCGGTATTTTGTTCAAATTGCGGTGCTCAGCAATCAATGGCTGAAGCAGAGCCAGTGCAAAGTAAAGAGCCTGTTGAAGAGGTGAAAGTTTCGGAAGTAGAGCCTGTAATAGAAGAGGTTAGTCCCCAGATCAACACTGAGGAAGAAGTGATAACACAAGTACAGGATGTAAAAAAAGCAAAACCAGTTAAGAATAAAGAGCCTCTAAAGAATAAAGAGACTCTAAAGAAGAAAGAGAATCTAAATAAGAGTGGGTCCGACTTATATCTCTTTTTAGGTTTATTAGTGGTCTCTGTAGTTCCAGGAATACTAGAATCTCTTATCATGTTGTTCACAAAACAGTCATTAGGTCAGTTCATTGTTTTCATCCTTGAAATTGGTGGTTTGATCGGTGGTTTGATTCTTCTAAGTATTTATCTGAGTACGCTTAAGAATGGTATAAGGACAAAAGATCGAATGATAACTGCTGGAAGTGGTATTTTGTGGATGTATGTTATGCCTACGATGTCACTTTTACTATTAGATTTACTTGAGTCTTTTGCCTTTGCTAATGTGATTAAGTTCTACTGGATCTATTATATACTGTTCTTAGCTATTGTTTTTGTAACCCTTGTGGCTATGAGTCGCACTTTGTCTAGGACGGTGCATAGATTAATAGTAGACAACCCTGGTAAACTGATGCGTCGACCAAAGCTATTCTGGCGTACACTTTTATTGCTTGGGATAGCTTTCTTTCTTATCCCTGATTTAATGGTCATTCTTTTCAGTGGAGAATTTATACCATTGCCCCTATCATTTGTAGGGACAGTGACAGAGTGGGTAGCAACTGTTTATCTGCAAGTGACATTAATTAAACTTACTATAGAGGGTATTGTAAAGGCAACAGATACAGACGGTTTTGCTTCAGAAGAAAAGACTAATCCTAAACTTCAGAAGATTATGCCAATTCTTGCAGTTGGACTAATGGTTGCAATACTTATGTATGATCTATTAAGTACTAGTTTGGTTTCTACATTAGATTCGATTGAAGCCAATATTCAAAATGATATGTCTCTAGGATCTTATTATATGGCTGCTGGGGATATTGAGATGGCAATGGAAATGTATGATATCGCCTATGTTAAGGCTCAAGGCTGGCTGGCTTTTGTAGGTGATGAGCCAAATGCCTTAAGACAAGTCTATAACAGTAATCAAGACAATGAGCAATTAGAATATTTGACTGCAGTTAAGTATTATACAACACAGGATTTAGAAAGAGTCATATTTGAAGATAAGTCTACAGCCGATTGGTATCATTTGCTATTGGATGCCTATAAAGCACAAGAAAGTAATGAAGAGAACCCTGTACCTTTGACAGAAAGACAAGAGATTATCAGGAAAGATCTTCTTAATACCTGTATTGCAAGTCAAACGTTAATTAATAGTAATATCAGATTAAAAGATGTTGAAGGTAAAGAAAAGAAGATAACACAAGCACTGAATCCTTATATTGATTTTATTGAACAATACGGTGTATATAGAATTCTTAATGAGGTGAGTAAGAGTGGTGGTATGAACGCTAGTATCATGAATCAGTTGCTTACATATGCTGAAGAGAATAGAGAAGATATTATAGCCCAGTATATGGCATATAATGCTGGAAGAAAGTTCTTATACGACGGTGCACCACATTATCAACGAACAGCAGAGGCGACGATACGATTCAGAGAGTTGTACCTTGAACAACTAGATACAAAAGAGGATATTCAAGTCATAACTAGGTCTATCAATATGGAAGTTGCAGAGACATTGATGGAACTACAAGATTATGGAAATGCTGTTATTTACTTTGAGGAAGCAGCTGACCTTGGCTTAGAAAGCAGTGCAAGATTATTGGCAGCTAGATGTTATGACGCCTTAGAAAATTTTGATAAATCACTTGAAATGGCGGCCATTGCCATCAGTGAAAATGACAATGATTATGAAGCGCTTAATGTGGCCATGATTTCTGCTTTGAAAGTAGGGAAAGTCACAGAGTCTATGGCTTATGCGGCCTCATTGTTAGACTTGCTATCAACCCTTGAAGGAACTGAGTTCCTAATGGTAGATGCAGATATGTATATATATGTTCAGTATTTGACTGTGTCAGACCAGACCCAATGGACGCCACTGATGAAATACCAGGTTTATCCAGACTTAGATGAGGACCAACTAGCCATATTGGCAGAGAACCCTCTACTAGACCATTATGTCAAAGCTCTCTATTATACCTTTGGTGGTAGAGATTTTGAGTTGGCTTGGACACATGCTGATGTATTGGTTAAGGAATTCCCAGAATCAGCACAAATACAGTATTTGGCTGGAACCATTCATTTTAACAAAAGGGAGTTTGAACCTGCTGCTAAGTATTATGCAGCGTCATTAGAGATTGACGATGCCGCGCCATCCGTGTGGTATGCGTTAGCCAATGCCTATGATGCAATGGAAGATTATCAAGAAGCGTATAATTGTACGTTAGAAGTTGCTGACTTGCTTCAGTATAATAACCATGCAGTGGATATCTATGGTGTACAAGTTCATAATGAACGTTTAATGAGTAGTTTGGCAAGTAAGATAGAACAGGAGGGTAACTAATGATTATTTTAGCAATGACTATGATTCTGATATTTATATTAGGTATGTTTGCCTTTGGTAGTTCTATTCTTTTATGTCTCTTAGGCATTCTCTTATCGACTGGACTATTGTTGATGAAGTTGAACTTATTGCCGATCAATAACCTATCAGAAAAGAATATGAACATTATTAGGATATGCCTCGTAACATTCATATTTATTATTGGCGCTAATACAGGTGTGACTTCTGTTGAAGGTGGTATTAATGCTTATGAAGTAAGTATTGAAGATGTAATGACATTAATCGAAAAAGATAAGTTGGATGAGGCATGGGAAGAGATCAATCTTATAAAAGACCTATACGGTAACTCAGATAATACAGTTATGTTAGAAGTCTTGGCCTACTTAGGAGAAGGATCTTATGACAGCGCACTTAGTACCATGAACGCTTACAGTGATCGAACGAGTATTGAGTATTATAGTTGGCTAGAGACGATCTATCTGGTGGATGGTTCTAAGAATAGTGATAACCTTGGACGACTTTATATTGAAGCGGCATCTAACCACCCTTCATGGACCTATATGCAACTTATGGCTGGTATTACTTTAATTTCCTATAATGATTTTGCCAGAGCAGAGTATCTCTTACTTAGAGCTTATGAACAGGAACCAGCAAACTATAAGACAGCCTATTACTTAGGTGTAACATGTTATGAGCAGAGAAGACTTGATGATGCCGTTCAATTTTTCCAGGAGTCAATAGACAGGGAACCTGACGATGAGATACTTAGCTATATTGCTTGGTATCTACAAGAGATGGGAGAGTGAGGCGTATATGTTGAGATCAACAATTAAGATGATGGCAAAAAGAAGTTCAATATTGGCATTGACGCTTATTATGACACTTAGCTTTGCTTCGACGTTCTCTATGGAAGAAAAAGTAGGTTCACATACAGTTTTAGCACAAAGTATATCAAGTAAGCCAGCACCATCTGTTAGAGCAAAGCAACCCCCAACAGGTGCTGGAACCTTTCTTGATGCAGCGTATGATTCAGCAACTAGCCCATTTAATACAATTGGTGGTAAGGGCGTAGATGAATTCATGAATTATATTGCAAGAAATATTGGCAGTCCAGAAAAGATTGAAGCTGCTACAAGAAAAGCGAAAAAAGCCATTACCAATATGATGAAGAGTAAAGGCAATATTGAAAAGCAATTGTCGAAGTTAACTAAAGGTACAAAAGGCTATAATAGGACAATGAAGACCCTAACGAAAAAGCTGGAAAGAATCAGTAGACAAGAAGACTTGGTGAAATCTAGCTTCAAGAAGTTACGTAATCTTAAAGCTTTGAAGTTTGGCGGCAAGGCCTTGGCACTTAATGGCATTTATACAGATGCCAATGCCCTCCTTGAGGGTAAATACAAACACAAACATTCTTCCATGCGATTTCTAAGAGATGCAGTATTGGCCTCTAATGTAGCTATTAATTCATTGTTAGAAATGCCTATATTTGGGGATAAGTTTAAGGCTACCCCACTAGGTAAAGGTGCTGAAGCATTTGCCTTAGGTCTTGGCCTTACAAAAGATTATGTCACCAGTGATAGCTTTGTTGATTATATGAATAAGACTGACAATAAGGTACTTAGAGTCTCGGATGAGATTATCGATAATACAAATAAGTACTGGACTAAGAAATTTACAGGCTGGGTCATTGGTTGGGACCAGTATTGGGGTAACACGCCTACAGATGAGCAATTGGCACAACTAGATAAACATCTTGCTGAACTTCGTAAGCGGAAAGGTTTAGGGCGTAAACCAGGTGACAACATTGGTGCCTATAAACCAAATATATACCTATACCCTGATGAAGAAATGCAGGTCCAGGTCCAATTTGAGATACCTGGCTTACTAGATACTGTCATACCAGAATACCCAGGAGAGTGGTTGGTTCAAGCTTATCCAGATGGACGTATCATTGCAGAAGATGGACAAGCTTATACCTTCTTATTCTATGAGTCAATTACCTGGCCATGGTTATATCAGACAAGAGAAGGCTGGTATATCGATGCTGATCAACGTAGTGAACAGATGGAAGAAATTATGATTGCTTATGGTTTCACTGAGCAAGAGACAGCAGACTTTGTAGAATACTGGAAAGTGAAACTGGATCAAGGGTATGATTACGCCATGTATCCACAATTGACGCCAACCATAGATATAGCAATGCCTATTCACATTGAACCAAAACCTGATCAACTCTTTAGAATTTGGTTTGCCTTTGAGAAAGAAGCAAGACCTGAAGAGCTTAGCCAAGCAGAGATGATTGTTAGAGATGGTTTTACAGTTGTTGAGTGGGGCGGCGTTATTCTTCCAGAGTGACTAACATATTAAACAGAAAGAGGTATCAAATGGACATTAAAAGACTTATAATTTATCCTTTACTATTAGCAGCAACACTGGCGATTGCCACACAAGGTTTTACCAATCTGGGATTAGATGGATTGATAGTTCCACTAGCTGTTGTTTTTGCCTATTTCATTATTTTATTTATTGTAGCAACCATAATAAAAAACAACTCAATTGTAGACATTCACTGGGGCATGGGTTTTGTTGTAGGTAGCTGGGTGACACTTTTTGTAACAGATGAGCCAACCTTGTTGTCTTATATCATTGTTGGTTTCATAACAGTGTGGGGTCTTAGACTATCCTTACGTTTACTTAAGAGAAACTATGGGAAACCAGAGGATTTCAGGTACGCTCAGTGGCGTAAAGAGTGGGGGGACAAAGTTGTTATTACAGCCTTCTTTAGGGTCTTTGTTATACAAGCCACCATCAACTTTGTTGTTGGCTCAGCGAGTTATTCTGTTATTAAATTTAACACCTTTAGTTTTGACTCAGTAAGTCAGTATATCGTTTATGTTGGTTTGTTAATGGCCTTCATTGGATTGTTATTTGAAGTTATTGGAGATGAGCAATTAAGACAACATATAGCGAAGAGAACCCATACACTATTACAAACAGGTCTTTGGTCGGTCACACGGCACCCGAATTATTTTGGCGAAATTATAATATGGGTTGGTCTTTATGTAAGTGGTATAGCCTTACTTGTTAATGGGTCAATAAATCCAATCTACTATATTGCCCTAATCATTTCGCCACTAGTAATGAGTGTGGTATTGATTAAAATATCAACGCCACTACTTGAGAAAAACATGGAGAAATATGATGCTTGGGAAGACTATTGTAAACGTGTACCAATGCTTTTTCCATGGGCAAGAAAATAATATATATACAGGAGGGTAAAAATGGACAGAACAAAAAAAGCAATAATTAATGGGTTACTCTTACTTGCAACGTTATTGGTAAATGGATTAGGTGCTGCAGGTATCATTAATGGCTTATCCCAAAAAGAAATTTCTGATAGGTATTTGACACTGATTACACCAAGCCCATCGACGTTTAGTATATGGAGTGTTATTTACCTACTATTGATCACTTCAATTTTGGTGATGATTTTTAAGAAGAAAGATAGCTATTATCAAAAGGCAATTGATGAAATATCATTATTATTTATGATTTCATGTGTATTTAACATTGTATGGATTGTCTTATTCTCGTTTTTATTAGTTGAGATTTCCTCAATATTTATATTTGGATTTTTAGTTACCTTATCACTAATAAGCCTTAAACTTAGAAAAATACATGAAAAGAAGCGTTTACTTCTACCATTAACATTTGGTTTATATACTGGGTGGTTGATGATTGCTACCGTTGTTAACATATCTGCTTCTCTTGTAAAAATGGAGTGGAATGGCTTTGGTATCAACCATGAGATCTTGGCTGTTATAACCTTGGCAGTTGCAGTTATACTTGTATTCTTGGTTAATCAGAGTAACAAAAATGCCGTATTTCCTTTACCAGTAGCATGGGCATATTTTGGCATCTATCAATTTCTGAAAGCGTCAGAAGGTTTCGATGGGACCTATGGTTTACTTCAAGTTGCCAGTTTGATTGGTGTAGTACTTCTAATTGGTATAGGTGCTATTCAGTTGTATAAGAATAAATTTGCTCTAATTGTTAAGAAGTAATATCAATACATAGAATTAGTAATCATCGAAGCATTGTAAAAGTCAGATTAATGGCATTTGCGGTGCTTTTTTGTGGTTAACTGTCAGTGGGGTTATGCCTTGTAATGTGAAGTTTTAAAGCATAATATAATAGTATAGAGGAAAAGGAGGAAGAAAAATGCCACTTGATAGACAAGATATAATCAAAGCTTTACAAAATGAAGCTCTAGCAAGATGTCAGTATGAGATTTATGCCCAGATTGCCAGGGATGAAGGTCTACACTATTTTGCAAAAGTATTAGAGGAGATTGGCCGTAACGAATTATCACATGTGACAGAGTTTATGAGAATACTTGGACGACTTTCAGATACGAGTAGTCATCTTAAGCGTGCAATTGAAAATGAAAGTTACGAGTCCGGTGAGCTTTATCCTAAGTTAAGTCAGCAAGCCTGTAGTGATGGTGAACTGAATACAGGTCGCTTGTTTGCCCAGATTGCCAAAATAGAGGCAAGACACAAAGATCTCCTAGATAAATTATCCCTTCTACTGGATAACAATTCGGTTTATAAGAGGGATCATAGTATTGTATGGAAGTGTCGAATCTGTGGTTACATATATGAAGGACTTGAGCCACCCAAAAAATGTCCAGGATGTCAAAATACCCAAGAGTGTTACGAACCTGAAGACTTTAGTATATAGGAGGGATTGAACATGTTATTTGAATGTGTTGTATGTGGTTATATCTATGATGAAAGCAAACAAGCAATCCCTTTTGAAGCCTTAAGTGAAGGGTGGGTTTGTCCGGTATGTGAATCAGGATTAACTTATTTTAAAGAGCTTGTGCAAGAAGTTATTGAAGAAGTTACGGAAGAACCACAAATGAAAGAGATTACAAGCGGTGGCTTGAAGCAAGAGTCAATTAACTTAGATTACTTATCTGACTTCGCACGTAAAGAGGACTCAGTAGAAACTTACATGGATATGATTCATGAAATGTCTAGAACTGGCAAGATGGTCATTGAACCTATGAGGTCAAGATTGCCAATGGTTTCCTGGGAAGAAATTTTGATTATGGGTGCTCAGTTGTCTAGGAATGTCTTAGAAGAACATGCACCAGTTGCAACAACGACGATTATAGGTAAAAAAGCTAAACGTCCTTTATTATTTGACCATCCTGTTTTTATTACACATATGTCTTTTGGTGCTTTGTCAAAGGAGATGAAGTTATCTTTGGCTAGAGGATCAGCAGAAGTCAGAACAGCTATGTGTAGCGGTGAGGGTGGCATCTTACCTGAATCAATGGATGCCTCTTATAAATATATATTTGAGTATGTACCCAATAAGTATAGTGTGACAACAGAAAACTTATTAAAGGTGGATGCTATTGAGATTAAGATTGGCCAAGGGACTAAACCAGGAATGGGTGGTCACTTGCCAGGAAGTAAAGTGACAGAAGAAATCTCTAAGGTTAGAAATAAACCTATGGGTATTGATGTAATTAGTCCATCAAAATTTGAAGAAATTCAATCTAAAGAAGACCTTAAAGATTTGGTTGATTCTTTAAGAGACTTATCAGATGGACGTCCAATTGGTATTAAGATAGCAGCTGGTCATATTGAAGAAGATCTTGAGATGGTGGCTTTTGCTGGACCGGATTTTGTGACCATTGATGGACGGGGTGGTGGAACAGGTGCTAGCCCTAAACTAATCAAAGACGGGACGACAGTGCCTACTATTTATGCCTTATCTCGTGCTAGAGCCTATTTGGACAAACATAATTTAGATATGGAGCTGATTATTACTGGTGGCCTTAGGGTCTCTAGTGACTTCGCTAAAGCCTTAGCCCTTGGTGCAGACGCTATAGCTATCGGTTCTGCTGCGATGATGTCAGTTGCCTGTCAGCAATTTAAGGTGTGTAATACTGGCAAGTGTCCTGTGGGTTGTGCAACACAAGATCAAGCACTTAGGAAGAGATTAAATCAAGATCATGGGGCTATGCGCTTGGCCAATTACTTGAAAGTTACTTTAGAGGAACTTAAGATATTTGCACGGATTACTGGCCATGACAATGTGCATGATTTATCAATAGATGATTTGGCAACAACAAGTCATGAGCTTGCAACTTATACACGAATTAGACATGTGTAGATGAAATAAATTGAATTCTGGAAAGCTATGGATGAAGTTATTAACTTCCTCTATAGCTTTTTTAATGCAATCCTATAGTAAACAATTCTACAAAAACTTGTCACCTACTTGTCAAATAAGGAGACTATAGTAAGGACATAAGCAAAATAACTTTTAGGAAAGGAGGATAAAAATGAAAAGATTATTAAGATTAACAAGCCTAGTATTTTCCCTTGTGTTGCTTGTAGTCACTGGTTCAAATGCCAATGCCGCAGAAAGTTTAATAGGTTCAAGTGCAGCATCAGAAGATGAGGTCTACACAGTGGAAGAAATGTTGCGATATGCCCTTGAAGATGAACGAATGGCTCAAGCAGAATATGAGGCGATTATGGATGTTTATGATGTTACTAGACCTTTTAGTAATATAGCTCAAGCTGAAGTGAGACATGAAGCATTGGTCATCGACTTGTATGAAAGTAGAAATATTGTTGTACCCGAATTTGATCCATCGCCTTATATTGTCATACCAGATACTTTAGTTGAGATTTATAGTATTGGTGTTGAAGCGGAAATCAAAAATATTGAAATGTACGAAAGTTTCTTGGAACTTGACCTTGATGAAGACATTAGAGGAACTTTTGAAGTACTTAGAGATGGATCTATTAAACACCTTGAGGCATTTGAAAGAGCCTTAGATAGAACATCAGCTTCAAGGACACAGAATCAGGGTAGGCGTGGTAGAAGGAAGTAAATGACAAGAACTTGTCACTTACTTGTCACTTAACTCAAATATGATGTAGTTAGATAACAGAAGAACTAATTAGAAGAAAGTAGGTAATAATATGAAAAAAATAGTAGTGAGCATAATGGTATTGGTCGTCGTACTATCAACGTCAGTTATGGTACTAGCAAGTGAAGCAGTTGAATCAAACATGGATAGTGAAACTTATTTAGCAACTAGAATGGATCAAATTGATCAGGCTTTTGAAGCGGGTGAAATTACTCAAGAAGAAGCAGATTTATTAAGAGCTCATATTGAAGAAGTAGCACTTGAGGGAACTTTTGGTAAAGGACCAGAAAATGGCTACAAAGGTGATGGTAATGCAGAATGTATTTTAGGCGAAGACTCAAATCTTGGCATCTTTAGAAGTGAGAGCGCTGGAGCGAGAACAGGGAACGGTAATGGTGTTGGCTATCAAAAAGCAGATGGCACTGGCAACGGAGGCACTGGTCAAGGTTTGCAAAAAGGTAACCGACAAGGTGGTCAAGGTAATGGTTCTTTGAGAAATAGAGCTGAGGATTGTGTGGTCGATTAATGTAAATGAATGACGAAAACTGAGTTTCCTTAAGGAAGCTCTTTTCGTTTATAACAATATACTATAAACTATAGTTAAGTGACGCAGTAAAAGTATGGAGAATAAGTGGAAGTGTAGGTGTGCATGTGAAGGATATAAATATTCTTATAGTTGAAGATGAAGCAAAAATACGAGAAATCATAAAAACTTATGCAAGAAAAGAGCAGTTCCAGGTCTATGAAGCTGAGAATGGTAGAGACGCTTATGATCGTTTAGATGAACGAGACTATCAAATGATCATTTTAGATGTCATGTTACCGGATACAGATGGATGGACAATCCTTCGTAAGATAAGAAAAGAAAAGAATATACCTGTCATAATGCTGACTGCTCGAAGCGAAGAGGATGATAAACTGCTTGGATTTGACCTAGGTGCAGATGATTATGTGACAAAACCTTTTAGTGCCAAAGAGTTAATGGCAAGAATTAAAACGGTTCTTAAGAGAAATCATGTTGTCACCATAGGGGAAGTGTTAGAAATTGGCTCCCTAAATATCAACACATCTTTCCATCAAGTAAGGGTCGAAGATCAGGAAGTTGTACTTACACCCCTCGAATATAAGTTGTTAATGTATTTTGTTGATAACCGTAACATAGCACTAAACCGCGATCAAATTCTTAATGGTGTGTGGGGCTATGACTACTTTGGTGATGAAAGAACTGTTGACACCCATGTTAAGCGACTAAGGCAGAAAATTGCTAATGAGGGACAAAGAATTAAGACAATTAGAGGACTGGGATACCGGATGGTGACGGATTGATGAATGACACTAAAACAGGAAAACTAAAAGCTTACATTAATGGATCTATAGGACGTAAAATCTTTATCTATATGGTAGTGTTTGCAGTATTGATTACCTTCATCATTGGAATAGCGACTAAATTCTTCCTACCTTCATACTACCTAAAGGAGCAGAACAATTATATTGAGGCGACTGAGAGGGCTGTTATACTTTCTTATAATGAGGGTGATATGGATGGTGTTGTGAGTCATCTTGAAATGGCTGAAACAGAACTTGGTGGTGAGTTGTATTATTTTAGTGAGACCAGCGGTGTTCAAGGTTATGGTATGGGCAAAGGTAAGAATCGTGTAGCTAATTCTAACTCAGAGAAATTTCAGCCAAATGGTGATATAACCATCTATAGTTACGAGAACAAGATTGGATTTGACATTAAGGTGATTGGTGTATTGATTGAAGATAACTATCTAATTTATGAAGTTGGCATTCAATCGCTTAACCGTGCCACATCAACAATGATGGAGTTTTTAATTATTCTACTAGCCATAACTCTAGTCCTGGCAATAGTAGTTTCTTTTACCTTGTCTAGAAATATTGCTAAACCTATTAAAGCATTAAATCATTTGGCGGCATCTATGAAAACAAAAGACATTGAGCCTTATGTGGTAGCTAATGACTTAGATGAGATCGGTCAACTAAATCAGACCTTAAATGAACTGTATGAGGAGTTAAGAGGTAATATCTATAAACTTAATGCTGAGTTAAGTAAGGAGAAGAATGCGGAGAATTTAAAAAAGAGATTTTTGGCTCAAGCAACCCATGAGTTGAAAACACCTATAGCAGTGATTCGTGGCTATGCTGAGATTCTTTATGATGGCATGTATAAAGATGAAGAGGAACGAGATCTTTTTCTAAAACATATCTACGATGAAACAGAAGCCGTTTCACATTTGATTTTAGATGTCCTTGATTACACCAAGATGGAAACAGGTAATTATCAGTTAAATATGGCAGATGTTACTGTACAAGATCAAGTTATGCCTGTTCTGAATAGGTATAGAGACTATGTGGAAGGTAATGATTTAGAATTCATATTCCACTCAGATATCCCAGATGGCTACAAAAAAATCATGGATTTAGACCGCTTTTCACAGATCTATAAGAATTTAATTAGTAACGCCGTTGAGCATGGTAAAAGTAATGTAGAAACGAAATTAACTGTTATGGGGTCCAAACTGAAACTCAGTGTATATAATGATGGTTCACCTATTGATGACGAGGACCTATCCAACGTTTTTGAAAGTTTTTATAAGAAAAAGGGTAAAAAGACAGGTACTGGATTAGGCTTAGCTATTGTTAAGGAAATTGTCCTCTTACATCAAGGGGATTACAGAGTTGAGAATAAGAAGGATGGTGTCATTTTTGTTATAACTATATAGTCACTTAGCTGTCACTTGGCTGTCACAAACAGATTATATGATATTTTTATAAGATTGTAGGAGGTCGTTATGAAATTATCAAAAAATGTTAGGACTATAAGCCAGGTGTTCTTTTTTGTACTAGTAGGGCTTATCGCATGGAATCATTACTTAAGTGAAATAGGTCAAGCACTTCCATTAATAGGCTCATCATCCTTACACGCTATTTGCCCTTATGGAGGTGTTGAAACCCTAGTGTCTCTGGCTACCCTTGGGGTCTATGTTCAGAAGATTCATGCATCCTCTGTGGTGATTCTTGTTATTATCATGGTACTTGCGCTTATTGCAGGTCCACTTGTATGTGCATATGTTTGTCCACTTGGTAGTATTCAGGAGTGGGTAGGAAAAATTGGTAAGAAGCTATTTGCTAAAAGATACAATACTTTTGTACCAAGGAAACTTGATAGAGTATTAAGATACGGTCGTTATGGTGTACTAATATTCACAGTTTATCTAACAACCAATTCACTGAAATTAATCTTCCTTGAGGTGGACCCATATTATGCTCTCTTTAACTTCTGGTCAGATGAAGCGACGATAGGTGGCATTATTGTGCTAATCCTTGTGCTTTTAGGCGCCTTATTTGTAGAGCGTCCTTGGTGCAAATATGCTTGTCCTTTTGGAGCAGTAGTGGGTATTACAAACTTTTTCAGCCTCTATAAGATCAGACGTAAATCTAAAACTTGTATTGATTGTGGGCAGTGTGACACAGCTTGTCCTATGAATATTACGATTTCAGATAAGAAAGTGATTAGAGACCATCAATGTATTCGCTGTGGCATATGTACGTCAGACAACATCTGCCCAGTTGATGAGACTGTAGAGATGCGAATCACTCATTATAAGGGGGAAGAATAATGAATATCAAACCATTAGGTGTTTTATTACTAATTGTTGTAGTGATTTTTGGAGGCATATATTCGGCTGATGCTGTAGGTATATGGCAAACTGAATCTACAAAAGAACCCCTCAAATTCAGTGAGGGTCAATTTGAGGGGCAGCCAATGCCGGATGATATAAGAGGTTCATATAGCTTTGAAGATATTGAAAATGCATTTGATGTAGAAGCATCCATAATTGCTAAAGCTTTTAACATTGATACAGATAGCCCAGAGACCATCAAGGCAAAAGATATTGAGACCTTATATGGGCATGTTGATGAGGACATTAAAATAGGTACAGGCGCTTTAAAGATGTTTGTTGCTTTATACAGAGGACTACCCTATGAAGGTGAAGATTACCTACCTATGACAGCTGTTGATGTCCTAAAAGATGAATTGAAATGGACGGATGAAATATCGGCTAGATTAGAGGGATTCATCTTAGACATTGGTGATCAGAAAGTGCTTGCTGATGAAGATCTAGTAAGTGATGAGACTTCTGTAGAAGACGAACATGAGGGTGAAATCAAAATCAATGGTAAGTCTACAGTGGCAGATGCAATAGCTTATGGTATCTCTTTAGAGGTTATAGAAGACTTGGTTGGCGGTGAAATTGAAAATAAAAATATGTTGATTCGCGATGTATGTGTTGAAAATAGTGTGAGTTTTTCTGCAATCAAAGATCAATTAAACGATCAATTAGGACAATAATAAGAAGACCACTTCTATGTGGTCTTTTTAGTGCTCAAAGTTAAGGTTCAGTTTTACTTTCTGGGTTCAAACCAGTATAATAGAGTTAACATAAACAGATACATTGAGGAGAGACATATGGAGACTATGGATAGACAAACAGAGCAAGAAGTTGAGTTTAATAGATTAGCCTTTCTGGAGAGTTTTACCCAATATGAATTAACAGAAGATGCAGAGACAGACTTTAGGGGTTTTGCCCGTCATGGTAAAGAAGTGGATAAAGATATTTTAGAGAAAAGACTTAGTGTACTTATACATACGGCCAACTCTAAGACAGATTTACCTAACAATAAAAGAAGATATCAATTTGCAGGTTTTGTTATGTTGACCAATGAAGAAAGTCAGAGCATTGATGTCTGTTACTGGATTAAGCGAAAGTTAGAAGTGACCAAAGATATGAGTGAAGCTTTGAAAAATAAGTATAATACCATTGGACTTGATGAAACTGGATTTGCCTTATTAGGTGCTGACTAAGGACTGATGACGTGTGGCTGATATAGTTCAGGATAACAATCGTATATATGTAGCAATTGATCTGAAATCTTTTTATGCTTCTGTTGAATGTATGGAAAGAAGACTGGATCCATTAACAACAAACCTAGTGGTAGCAGATGCCAGTAGGACAGAGAAAACCATATGCCTAGCTGTGTCACCATCCCTGAAAGTATTTGGGATTCCGGGACGAGCTAGGCTTTTTGAGGTTGTTCAAAAAGTCAGAGAAGAGAATGCTAAAAGATTGTGGCATGCCCCAGGACGAAAGTTCACTGACAAATCCATATTTGCAGAAGAACTAAATAAATCACCCGAACTAGCCATTGATTATATTGCAGCACCACCTAGAATGGCCTTGTATATGGAATATAGTACAAGAATCTTTAACGTCTATCTTAAGTATGTGGCGCCAGAAGATATACATGTCTATTCCATTGATGAAGTATTTATGGATGTTACCAACTATCTCACAGCGGCCAAACAGAGTCCCCGTGAATTTACCAAAACTATTATAAAAGATGTGCTAGATACTGTAGGTGTAACAGCAACTGCAGGTATTGGTACTAATCTGTATTTATGTAAAATTGCTATGGATATTGTAGCAAAACATATCCCAGCAGATGAAGATGGTGTAAGAATTGCTGAGGTTGATGAGATTAGTTATAGAAAACTTCTGTGGGCCCATCAGCCAATTACAGATTTCTGGCGAGTAGGCAAAGGGTATTCGAAGAAACTTGCTGATCATGATCTGTATACCATGGGGGACATAGCCAGATGTTCCGTAGGTGGACAAAATGACTATCATAATGAAGAACTTCTATATCGACTGTTTGGAATTAACGCAGAACTACTTATAGATCATGCATGGGGATATGAACCTTGTACCATAGAGGATGTGAAAGCTTATAAACCTAGTAATAAAAGTACTGGAGCAGGTCAAGTCTTACATTTGCCTTATACGAATGATAAGGCTAGAATCATCGTACAGGAGATGACAGATTTACTTGTACTTGATTTGGTAGACAAAGGCCTTGTGACAGATCAGATGGTCCTTACTGTTGGCTATGACATAGCTAATCTAACGGATCTAAGTATCGTTAAGAAATATAAAGGTGAAGTGAAAACAGATTACTATGGTAGAAAAGTACCAAAACATGCCCATGGAACCGTTAATTTAAAGAAGATGACCTCCTCAACTAAACTAATACTTGATGGAGTTATGGACTTGTTTGATAAAATTGTGAATCCGGATTTACTAGTAAGAAGGGTAAATATTGTAGCTAACCATATAACGGATGAAGCAAGCCTAAAAGAAAAAAGTACTTTTGAACAGATGGACTTATTTACTAACTATGAGGAGAAAGCGACCCTTGATGAAGTAGAGGCAATTGCCCTTGAGAAAGAAAAGAAATTGCAACATGCTATGTTAGATATTAAGAAGAAATTTGGTAAAAATGCAATTTTAAAAGGTACTAACTTACAAGAAGGGGCAACAACTAGGGCAAGAAACAAGCAAATTGGCGGCCATAAGGCCTAGCTACAAGATAGAAGTGAAAGGAGACATATGAAGGATAAAGTACATAAAGAGTTTAAGCAGTATGAAGATATGTTACACATGCCTCATCATGTCTCTAGGAGAAGACCTAAAATGCCCATAGCTGATAGGGCAGCTCAGTTTGCCCCCTTTGCTGCAGTTGTTGGTCATGAAACAGCGGTAAAGGAAGCTGCTAGATACACTGATCGGCGAAAAGAACTAGATGACACTGAGAAAGCCATAATCGATCTTCAATTACAAGAGATTGAACGTTTATTACCAGATACTGTTGAGGTAGAGATTATCTACTTTAAGCCTGATTTACAAAAGACAGGTGGTGAATATATCAATTTAGTAGGCTTTGTTAGTAAACTAGATGTATTTGAGCGAGTTATTGTAATGAAAGATGCTAAAAGAATTGCCATTGAAGAAATCTATAAAATAACACAACTTTGATTGTATGAAAGGAGATTAACATGGACGATAACAGAATTTTTATTGATAAGTTGACAGAAATGACAGGTATTACTTTTGAGATAATGCAGCAAGTGTACAAGGAGAGTGGTTTAAGTAAACATAGTGAAGTTAGAAAACTCTTTATGGATAAACTTCAACTGAGTTATGGTTATGCTAATACCTTGGTCCATATAATTCAAGGATCTGATGGCGCTAGTCAGGCCAAAGACAAAGACCTATCTCAAGTGCTAGATGAGATTTATACAGGTAAGAAAGAACAGTTTAGACCAGCCCACGATAGGATTATGACCTTAATAGAAGACATGGGTCCTTATGAAATAAAGCCTAAAAAGGGTTATGTTAGTCTGGTTCATAACAAACAGTTTGCGATGATTGGACCTAAGACCAATACACGTATGGAAATAGGTTTAAATATTAAGGATATGGAAGGAACAGACAGACTTTTGGCTCAGCCAAAAGGAAGTATGTGCAAATTCATAGTAAAGCTTAGTGATATCGAAGAAGTAGACGATGAATTGATTCAATGGATTAAGATGGCTTATAGTCAGTGTTAATAAAAAACATACTAAACCTGACATGCAGATGTCAGGTTTAATATGTTATGGTAATAAAAAGCTTAAAAGGACTGAATCGAAATGCATAAAATTGAAGCAAAATCAATCTTAACAGCCAGTAATGGCATGAATATTTATAGAGGGTGCAGCCATGGCTGCATTTATTGTGATGTCAGATCGACTTGTTACCAGATGACCCATGACTTTGAAGATATACAAGTGAAGATTAATGCGCCGGAACTTCTTGAGAAAGCCCTACGCTCAAAAAGGAAAAAGTGTATGATAGGCACTGGTGGGATGAGTGATCCCTATATCCCATTAGAGGAGAAATTACAGCTCACAAGACGCTGCCTGGAAATCATTGATCGATATGGTTATGGCTTAGCGATTCAGACGAAGTCGGATTTGATACTTAGAGACTTAGACTTGCTAAAAAAGATCAATGACAGAACAAAGTGTCTTGTCCAAATGACCCTTACAACATTTGATGATGACCTTTGTAAGAAAATCGAACCAGGTGTATGTACAACATCAAGACGAATAGAAGTTTTGAATATACTTAAGGAAGCGGGTATTCCAACAGTTGTTTGGCTAACACCTATACTGCCTTATATAAATGATACAAGAGAGAATATCCGTCAACTCATGATTGCCTGTGGAGAAGCAGGTGTATACGGTGTCCTAAGTTTTGGTATTGGCCTTACCCTCAGAGATGGGGATAGACAGTACTACTACCAACAACTTGATAAACACTTTCCTGGCATCAAAGAACGTTATATTAGAGACTTTGGTAATGACTATGGTATTAGTCCACCAAATAGAAAAGCGCTCCATGAAATACTTGTTAAAGCTTGTAAGTATTATGGCATGGAGCACAACGACTATAAAATATTTGATTATATGAATCAGTTTGAAGATAAACAATCCGGTGAACAGTTGAGCTTGTTTTAATCTAGACCATCATTCCTGACAACTCAAGATGTTCACTAATAGCACTGATGATTTTCTCTTTAACTTCATGGGATAAATGCCCATTCTCATCTGGTTCACTGTCATTAAGGTCTATTTTAACCTTTGGTGATAGGTCATAGTTGTCGTACCAATCTTCATAGTTTCTATTAAGGTCTTCCATGTAGTCTCTTGGGATAAGATCAGCTTCTGTTGAACGATTTCTTTTTGCAATTCTATCCATAGCTGTATCCACTGAGACATCTATATAGATGAGCAACTCAGGTACTTTTATGTGTTGTAGCATGTTATGTAGAAGCTCTCTGTAGATGGTGAACTCGTCATCTGACATTTGGCCACGGTCGTTAATGGTCTTTGCAAATATCTCATCTCCATAAATAGAGCGGTCTATAATTGCCTCGTTGCCACTGGCTTCGATTGCCTTTATATCTCTGAATCTATCGTTTAGAAACATGACTTGAATGATAGCACTCCATCTTTTCTGATCAGCGTAAAACAAGTCTAACATACGTTGTGCTAATGAGTTGCTGTCGCTGTCATTTAGTTCTTCAAATAGTGGTATGTTAAGCTCCTCACTTAAAAAGTGTGCAACTGTACTTTTTCCCGCCCCTATAATACCATCAATTACTATTGCCATGTTCTTCTTTTCTCCTCTAGTGATATAATTTGATATGTTGGTACTTGTGTATGAATTCATAGATGTCTCCATTAATTGATATAGATGAATGTGTCATATGAAAGCTAAGGCTTTAAATAGTATGACAATTCGATAAATATACAATATATAGTAGAACCATGCTTGGTGGAATACTATATGTTGTGTATTCAAGGTAACATATTTTTGAAAGATTTGCAATTGAAATCCCAAGAATTGAAGAAAATATTGCATGTGTTATAATAGATAAGGAGGTATGTCTATGTTTGATATGAGGACCATTTTATTACTGACAATTTCATATAGTTTGATTAGTGGTTTAGTTATTATTTTATTTTCTTTAAGACGTAGGCAGTCCCTTGGTCTCAAATCGATAGGAATAGGTATAATGGTCAATGGGGTAGGCTTTTTCATCTTATCTCAAAGAGACTTACTAAATGACTTTATGACTGTTATTGTAGCCAATTACGCAATATTTATTGGTGTTGCCATAATCCTAAGTGGCTTTACAGCTTTCAGGAGATTGAATATACAATGGCGCTACCAACATATCCTATTAAGTCTCATCTTCTTCATTGGCTTTTACTTCATGACTTATAGGACACCTAACATTCGAGGTAGAATCATCTTAATAACACTACTCTTATTAATTCAGTTCTGTGAGCTTGTCTTTGTTATATTTAGGGAGAGTCAAGTCAGATCTTTGGTTGAAAATATTGCCCTTGTATTCTTTTACTTAGCTTCAATACTCATATTTATTACTAGAATTATTATCACTTTGAATGAAGCAGAGATGGTTAGCTTTATGACAGCAGGAGATATACATACTTTATCAGTTGTTATTTTTCAAGTCATGCCATTTGTACTGGTTATCACAACCTTCTGGATATCCAACTCAACCATGGAAGATAAGTTGCTTAGGTTAAGTATGACAGATGGTTTGACGAATCTATATAATAGGGTAGCTATATTAGAGATAGCTGCAAAATCATTGGATACACACAAAAGGGCTACGAAACCCCTAGGTATTGCCATGTGTGACGTTGACCATTTTAAGGACTTTAATGATACTTATGGTCATCAAGTTGGTGACCAAGTCTTAATTGAAGTAAGTCAGATTCTTCAAGAACATTTGCGTTTTGGTGATTATGTTGGGCGTTATGGTGGAGAAGAGTTCATTTTGATCATTAATGCAATTGATCAAGAAGACCTCCTAAATAAGCTAGAGCATTTAAGGTGGCATGTTGAGAATATTAAGTTTAAAGGCATGAAAGAGTCCATCCATGTGACGATGAGTTTTGGTGGTTATATTGTTAAAGGGGAATGTCCATTGGATCAAGCCATAGATAAAGCAGATCAAGCCCTCTATAAAGCTAAAGCAGATGGAAGGAATCTTGTCAGGATTTTCACGGATAGTTAATATGTGCAATATGCTGAAAATGTATTTTACCCTTTTACGAAAACGGTTTCTCTGATATAATGTTATCAAATGTCCCCATTTAAGAGGAGAAGAAAATGAAATCATTAAAGTTGCAACGCTTTTTACTATATCTACTACTTTCACTGTTGGTAGCGTTATGTTTAATCCCCTTCATGATGATGTTAATTAATTCGTCTAGATCGGCCAATCAAATATTATCGGGATTTACTTTAATACCTGGAACCCAGTTTATTAACAACTTAAAAGCTTTCTCAGATGTATCAAATATCTGGCTTGGAATGATGAATAGTGCGTTTATATCTGTTAACGTTATCATTTTAACTGGTTATTTCTCAGGATTAACAGCTTATGGTTTTCAGTTTTATGATTTTAAGGGAAAGAATCTACTATTTACATTGGTTTTACTTATGATGATGGTTCCAGCTCAACTTGGCTTAATTGGTTTTTATGATTTAAATTATAAATTGGGTCTTTTAGATTCATACATACCCCTAATTCTTCCAGCTATTGCAAATATAGGCGCAATGTTTTTCATTAGACAATATATGGCCTCAGTCATTCATAGATCCTTGCTAGAAGCTGCAAGAATTGATGGTTGTTCAGAACTAAAGATTTTCCATCAAATCGTTTTCCCCTTGTCTATACCTTCAATAGCAACAATGTCTATCATGACCTTTATTGGAAGTTGGAATAGTTACTTGGTGCCATTGATTATGATTATTTCACCTGAGAAGAAAACATTACCACTTGAGATTACAGCACTTAGAGGTTCGAGAATTGCAACTATTAACCTAGGGGCTATGTATGCAGCTATAACAGTATCAGTTGTTCCAATCATCATTATATTTGTCATATTTTCAAGGTATATTATATCTGGAATTTCTGCAGGATCTGTTAAAGGATAAAATCAGACACATACTCACAATTAAAAGATAATAACAAAGCACTGCCAAATCGGCAGTGCTTTGTTATTTTATAGTAAATTACTCAGAATTTAACAAGTAAACTTGAGACATGTTTACATGTATTATGGATAATTTACTTTAAAACGACCGAAAATTGGTCAAGCCAATAGAGATGCAAAGCATCTTTCTTCTGTCTATTTATGACGATGATGAACAATTTCTTTGATACACTGACTAACCGAGTTATAAAGGCTGCCAAGTTCAGGTTTTGAGATAAGGGATCCGATCATACAGATGTTGCTGATTTTCTGCCTATCCATAATATCCTTATAGAAATTCTGTGTTAGATTTTCTTGATTCAAATGAGGGAAAATATACCATTGTTTTGCGGTGATTATATGTTTTACATCAATGCCTGTTCGGCGGATATCTTCTGTAATCCCATTAATTAAGTCTTTGTCAATTCTACCGTAGGCATAAGCCACTAGGGTTGTACGTTTGTTTTGCTTAGAAGTATAGAAAAATTGTATACGTTCCTTTTGACCTAAATGACTTTTGAAATAAGTCGTAGTGATATTTTTATTAGCTACTTCATAGGCACAGGTTATGTATGGGTTTGTATCAATTTTCTTCATTAGCTGATTATAGAGGTGGTCTTTAATGACATCTCTTGGCAGCTTGGTAGTAATCAAGACTTTATCAAATAAATCCGATCCATAGGCTGTCTCAACACAAACTTGATTGCCTATCATCTCAATATTCTTAGCCTCCAAAGAGTAGCGGATATCGGATATGTTTTGACTAAGTCGTTTGATTAACTCAGATGTACCTTTGTTAATAAAAAGGAGTTTATTCCCGCGGATGAAATCATAGATAATATCAACACTGAAGACCTTAAAGACATAATAAGCTTGTAAGTCATCAATATGGCCAAAACCGTAAGAGGAGAGATGTGGTGCTATTACCTGATGAACAAACCTTAGATTGTGAAGTTTAAGGAACTGACTGAGTGGCATCATTAGTGGTTCGGGAATAAAACCGTAATTAGGTGAATCAAGATAGGGTGTATAAGGACTTAATATGGTTCTGAGGTCATTTAATTCATCCATTAAGATATGAATATCTTCTCTTAACATGTGTTCAACATTGTTATAGTTCTCATCAACAAAACTTCGATAGGTAAATCTTTCGGTATAGTCCACACCTAATTCAATAAGTAGTTTTTTAATGTCTTTGGAAAAGGAGAATACTGTACCAAGTTCTGTGTAATCACCTTTGGTAGCTAGAGTACGACAATGACCACCAATAAAGGCTTCTTTTTCATAGACTGTTACATCAATGCCTTCTTTCTCAAGTTGATATGCGGCAAGCATGCCACTAAATCCTGCGCCTAGTACTGCTACTTTCATCTTTACCACCTTAATACGCTCTATCAATGTATGCCCATAGAGGTAGGATTAGTTTTGTATCTGTCAGTTTGTTGTGGTACTCAACTGGTGAATAAACACCTTCGGTAAAAGTCTGTTGTTGACTCATATTATAAGATCGAACATAATGTTGAAACTGCATCTTCAAGTCTGCAAAAGCCATACCTTCACTTAGGTAAGGCATCAAATAGGAGATACAAGCTTCTGTGTACTGATTCCGTAGTTCGATTATTTTGTCCAAATCATCATTAGGTCTTAACACATGAATTTGAACATCAAAACCATTTTCCTTTATGGTTCGACTAATTTTTGAGCGGAAAATATTTTTGGCTTGACCTATAACTTTTGCATCCTGAAAAAAACATAAGTATGTGGCTCTTAGGCTTAGAGATTGTGCCACGGGAATGGCAACAGCTGTTAATAAGTCCTCAAAATTATTGTAAGAGATATGGCTATACAAACGGCTACATGCGATACGACTCCTATAATCCATAAAAGAATACTCGTATATAGGACCAATGTGATCATAATTACCGTAGTCAGTAATCCAAAAGAGCCAACATTCACCACTTTCTATCTGATTAAGTGAGGGTAGGACCCTTGTAATGTCTATTTCTTTTTGTTGTGCGAATTTCTCACGACTTTCTTTGTTGGTTAAGCCATGTCGTTTCATAACATTAAACACAGCTGACTCACTTATGTAAATGTCTAATTCCTCTAGTAGATATTTGATTGCTTTTGGACCATAGCGAGGGTAGGTTCGAATGAGCTTAAACAATACTTGTTCTACTTCGGGACTTGTTTTGTTTTTTGGCTGATGTTGTCGTTTGATATCTGAAAGTCCTTCAATGCCATGGCTCTTATACCGCTTTAACCAACGATAATATAGGGTTCTTGATATATTGTATTTGCGACAAGTGACACTGATGCCATTCTGGATGCCCTCGGAAATGATATTAAATTTAAGGTCTCTTTGCATAAGCTCACCTTTTATTAAATGATTATAGGTTGATTGGACTACTTAATTCTAACATCATGTAAGCTGACAAGCAATGACTTAATCATGAAAATATGTCCAATATTACTTCTAATGTACCAAGAAATTTACTTTGGTTATATATTAACAGTATTTTAAGGTGAGTAGGGATAGAATATCTTTAAAATAAAGGCTTTATTGGAAAGATGAGTTGTAAACAGAATAATAAAGTAAATGTGAAAAAAGCAACGTTAAAATATGGAGTTGTTCTATGGATATGACCTTGTTATAATCGGCTTATTACATGTGACTTGGAGGTCTATGATGAATGAATTAAAAGTCTTCACAATTAAGAAGAACATCCATGAGGACAATTTGAAAGTAGCACAAACAACCAGAGATGAGCTAAAAGACAAAGGCACCTTTTTGATTAATATTATGTCTTCGCCAGGCAGTGGTAAAACCACTACATTGGTCGCTACAATAAAAGCCTTAAAAGAAGAGATGGCTATTGGTGTCATGGAGGCGGATGTTGATTCAGATGTAGACGCAAAGACTGTACAAGAAGCAGGAGCAAAGGCCATTCAGTTACATACCAATGGCTTATGTCATTTGGACGCAACAATGACTAAACAAGGATTAGATGAACTTGAAGTGGATGAACTTGATTTGGTCTTCCTTGAAAATATAGGTAACCTTATCTGTCCAGCTGGTTATGATACAGGGGCCATGAAGAATGTCGCAATTCTTAGTGTGCCAGAGGGGGATGACAAGCCACTTAAATACCCTAAGATCTTTGGGAAAGTTGAAGTGCTGATTGTCAGTAAGATGGACTGTATTGAGCACTTTGATTTTAAGATGGATCTACTTGAAGAACGTGTTAGGAAGTTGAATAAAAACATTAAAATTTTCCCTATCTCCGCCAAAACAGGTGAGGGTGTCGATCAATGGGTCAATTGGATAAAAGAAGAAATTGGGAAGAGGGACTAAACAATGTCAAAGAATCTTGAGAAAACAAACTTTAACAAATCAAAGCGATTTAACTTTGCACTTACATGGGGGGATGTGGATGGTAGAGAGTATCGACAAGCTATATTAGATCTTGCCAATAAAATTGGTAGAACGAAAGCGGGTACATCTCGTGAAGCTATTCCATTTGGACCTGAATATTATGCGCTTGAACCAATTCTTGATGACTATCAAGCCAAGATTGCAATGCATCTAGCCTTTCGTAAGAAGCTAAGTGCTGATGATGTGGTTAAGACATCTGGTGAGCCTTACGACAAAGTAAAAGAAGCCCTTGATCACATAGCCTGGACAGGTGTGGCTTTTGTTAACACTATTGATGGTGTAGATATGTACTGGCAAGATATTTTTGTGCCAGGTCATCTTGAAATGATTAATAATAATAAAGAACTTGTGGCGAAACATCCAGAGGTCGCAGAGGCATTTTATTACTTCGGTAGTAAAAGAGGACCAATGGCTGCAGGGATAATGCCAATAGGTGCTGGACCAATGCGTGTCTTACCTATAGAGAGAGCCATAGATGGTAATTCTAAGAAAGCAACATATGAAGAGATATCCAAACATTTAAATGAAGCGCATACCTTCTCCGTATCTGACTGTTCATGTCGGACATCTAGAGAAGCCATGGGTGAAGGGTGTGGACACCTTAAAGAAGAGATGTGTATCCAACTTGACCACGCTGCAGAATACTATATCAAAACAGGTCGTGGCCGTGAACTGACAAGAGAAGAAGCTTTTGAAATTATTAAGAAGGCTGAAGACAATGGATTGATGCATTCAGTCCCTAACCTTGATAGCCCAGGTCATACCCATGCAATCTGCAACTGCTGTGGTTGTGGATGTTACGCAATGCGTCTGGCTAACGAATATGTGAATAATGACATTGTCCGTTCAAACTATAAATCTGTTGTAGACGAATCAAAGTGTGTTGCATGTGGTGAATGTGTGGATGTATGTCCAACCAATGCCTTAAGACTAGGTCAGAAGTTATGTTCTAAAGACCCAATTGATGAGGAAATCACTAAAGTAACACCTAGAGATACTGAATGGAATGAAGAGAAGTGGAACAGTGACTATAGACTTAATAGACAAAACACGATGGATTCTGGAACAGCACCTTGTATCACTAAATGTCCTGCTCACATACCTGTACAAGGTTACGTCAAACTTGCGTCCCAAGGCAAGTATACGGAAGCCCTTGAACTAATTAAGAAACACAACCCACTACCAGCTGTTTGTGGTCGTGTATGTCCAAGATTATGTGAAGAGGACTGTACACGTGGTGAGATAGATGAAGCTGTTGCGGTAGATGATATTAAGAAGTTTATTGCCGAACAAGACTTAAATAAAGAAACAAGATATATGCCAAGAAAAAGACATGATTATAGTGACAAGAAAATTGCTGTTATTGGTGGAGGACCATCTGGTCTTACTTGTGCCTATGACTTGGCAATTGATGTTTATGATGTTACTGTCTTTGAAAAAGAAAAAATGTTAGGTGGTATGTTAACCCTAGGTATTCCATCTTATCGTTTGGAAAAGAATGTCATAGATGCCGAGATTGATGTCCTTAAGGATATGGGTGTATCCTTTCAAACAGGTGTTGAGATTGGAAAAGATAAGTCCATTCAAGAGCTTAGAAGTCAAGGTTACGATGCTTTCTACGTTGCCATTGGTGCACAGTCCGGTCGTAAACTTGGTATGAGTGGTGAAGAAGCAGAAGAGGTACTAAGCGGTGTGGATTTCCTTAGAACCATTAATCTAGGTCAAGAAACACCTGTTAATGGGAAAGTTATTGTCATCGGTGGTGGTAATGTGGCCATTGATGTAGCAAGATCATCTGTTAGATTAGAGGGTGTCACACAAACGGACCTCTTCTGTCTTGAAAGCAGAGACCAGATGCCAGCACATACTGAAGAAATAGAAGAAGCACTTGAAGAATCCGTTGGCATCAACAATTCATGGGGACCATCAAAAATCATTACAGTAGAAGGCAAAGTTACAGGTGTTGAGTTTAAGCGTTGTACATCCATCTTTAATGAAGAAGGCAGATTCAGCCCTGAGTTTGATGATGGTGATACCCAAATTGTTGAGTGTGATTATGTGCTCTTATCAGTAGGACAAACTTTCGACTATGGAAGCCTTTTTACAGGTGAAGAAGTAACGTTCACTAACAGAAATACAATAGAAGTAGATCAGGTGACGCTGCAGTCTAGTGTTGAGGACATCTTCGCTGGTGGTGACGTTGCAAGTGGACCAAGATTGGCTATTGATGCTATCGCAGCAGGTAAAGAAGCAGCTGTTTCCATCCATCGTTTTGTACAAAATGGCCAGTCATTGTTATTTGGGCGTGACAACCATACTTACAAAATGTTTGATAAAGATAAGCTTGAAACTCTTAGAGGATATGATGGTACACCAAGGCAGAAAATCAAACATGTTGATGGTGCTGTTTCAAGAACAACCTTTAAAGACCTTAGAGGTATATTGACAGAAGAACAGATTAAGAAGGAAACAGAACGTTGTCTTGGCTGTGGTGCAACTAAGACAGATGAATATTTATGTGTTGGTTGTGGTGCTTGTACACTTAAGTGTAAATTTGATGCCATCAGCCTTGAAAAAGTTCATGATGTTAAGGGTTATCAAATTGAGAGCCTTAAAAAAGAAGTGGTTAAGAAGATGCTTGGTCGTAAAGTTAAGATTACAGCCAACAAGATTAATCCTTTCACCAAAACAAGGTAGAGGTGGCCTATGCATGAATTAGGTATTGTATATGAGGTCATTAATATTGTTGATAAGTTTGTAGTTGAGAACCAGTTGAAGGTTGTAGATAAAATTGTGTTAGAAGTGGGACAGCTATCTCAGGCAATTCCAAGATTTATAGAAGAGTGTTACCCAGCGGCTGTTAGCGAAACAGTGTATGAGGCAACCAAGCTTGAGATTATAGTATTACCGGCTATCGCTGAGTGTGCAGAATGTCAAACGCACTACAACATTATTGACCACAGAAAAGTGTGTCCAAACTGTTCGGGGGAAGCCTATGAGCTGATTTCAGGACAAGAATTTAATATTAAAGAAGTAGTGGCTTACTAGCCAAAAGGAGGAGAAAAGATGGGGTTATTATTTGAAGGAATGACAATGACAAGTCTTATTGGACTTATACTCTTTGTTGTTGTTATGATGGGTGTTAATGAGGTAACAAGAAAATCTAAGTTATTATCAATTGCGGTTTACTGTGTCTTACCTATCGCTTTGGCATCTTTGGTTTATGTTGGTGTGTTAGGATCACCTACTGGTAAGACCTGGTTTGCATGGGTGAAAGTAGTTTCTGCACTTGTAGGCGTTTATGGCTTCATGCTTATTCGATTCACCAAGTTAGGTGAGAAGAAGTTTGCAGCTTACTTTCCTGTAACTATACTATCCTTGAATATCGCTGAGGCGGTATACAGAGAGTTTGAGGTTTATGCAAACTTCAAAACTTTAGTTGTAGATCCAGGTGGCATTATGGTGCTTGGAGGACCATGGAATATACTTAATGGTATAGCAGGTATAATCTGTATCATTACATTATCTGGTTTTGTTGGTATTAAAGTGTCTAAAGATAAATCAAGAGACATGGTGTGGCCTGATATGACTTGGATGTACATTGTTGGCTATACACTCTGGAATTTTGCTTATGTATACAATTGCATCTCAACAAGAGCTATGTACGCAGGTATTGGTATATTACTAGCCGCCTTATTGGCAGAGTTATTCTTTAAAAAAGGCGTTTGGTTACAACATAGAGCTCAGATACTGTCCTTCTATGCCATGTTTTCATTATCTGTTGACTTTCAAAAAAGTTCATTCTTCCAGATTCTACCTACCTATACTGCGAATGGTTTGATGAGTATTAGCATTATTGCCTTTGTTTTTAATGTTGGCTTCTTGGCCTATATGATCTATACCGTGGTTAAGTATAAGAAGAATCCGTTAAGAGAAGAACTCTATACTCACACAGGTTATCATGGAGAAAGTATGAAGGTGAATAATTTGGTTAGTGTACAAGAATAGAAGTTTAAGTTAATCAGTTTTAAGAGGTGCCAATTAGACCTGGCACCTCTTTTCTTGTTTTACAGGAAAGTTCTCCAATTATAGCATATGAATTTGAAACGTATTCATTTACGTTTATGATACTTTCCTATAAAACGATCGAAAATTTGTCAAGCCAATAGAGATGCGAAGCATCTTTCTTGAGGTCATTTATAGATGTTAACAAGTAGAAGTATGTGACTTTTTACTAAGTAATATAGGGAAAAACTTTAAATAGATAATAATTTAACGAAGTTATGGCGATGAGATATGTATTAACTTTAAAACATATGTTAAAAGCTATGAAAATATGTTAAATTTTTACATGATATTGATTGGAATATAGAAAATAAAAGACTTCATCACAAAGTATTGACCTTAGTTCAAGGCCATAGTATGATGACACTATAAAAATTAAGAAAGGAGATTAGACAATGATTATTAGAAATATTAAGAACGTTGAAAGCTTCTTCAAGGCAGTTGATAAGTGTCAAGGCCAAGTTGAGCTAGTAACAAAACAAGGTGACAGATTAAACCTTAAATCAAAGTTAAGTCAATATGTATCTTTAACAGGTATGTTTAACGATCCAAAGATCGGTGAGATCGAATTAATCGTTTCAGAACCTGAAGATTCAATGATTCTTCTTGACTATATGGTTAGAGGATAAAGAAAACGTTCGAGAGGGCGTTTTTTTTATTACCCTTTTTTATCTGAAAGAGACAAAAGTAGTACTGAACCTAAAATGATGCCACCACCTATAAAGGTGTTAACGGTTAGAGTTTCTCCTATGGTGAAGTAGGAGAGGGCAATGGCGTATAGAGGTTCCAACATGGTTATGATTGCTGCCATATAGGCGGAGACATTCTGGAGTCCACTGAGGAATAAGGTGTGGCCCACACCTGTGAAGATTGTACCAAGTATGATTAGTAGTATGACATCAGTTGTTGTCACACTAGGCTGTAAAATAAAGAGTGAAGGAAGTAATACCAAGGTAGCTATGGCTTGCTCATAGAATGCAACAACCCTTGGTTGATAGCTTTGCACAATACCTTCATTGTAACTTGTGAAGATTGCGTAGACGGCACCAGAGACAACACCTGTCACAGCTCCTAAGAAAATATCGCTACCAAGAGCATTGAGGGGCACAATAAAAGTAATACCGATCATGGTCAAAAGGCCAAAGAAGACTTCACGCCGACTGATTTTCTGCTTTGAAATAAAGGGTTTAAATAAACTAACAAATACTGGGAAGGTAGAAAATGTTAATAACCCTATAGCAACACTAGAAAGTTGGATAGAGGCAAAGAATGTTACCCAGTGGATAGCAAGTAAGATACCCAGTATTGCCAATCTTCCATAGTCACTGTTTTTATTTAATCTTATGCCTTCTTTTCTGATGAGAAGATTCATACCAACATAGATGGATGAGAAAAAGACCCTTCCAAGGACGATGATTAATGGATTTAAATCTAAGAATTTCCCAAAAAGACCCGTCAAACCAAATAGAAAAACGGCTATATGAATTTGTAAATAGCTTTTTCGTGAACTTTGCATAAGTTAACCTACCTTTTGTTATTGTGTTCATTCTACTAGGGATTGAGATGACAGGCAATAGAATGTTTGTGAATACACTATATTTTTAGGTTATAAGAGACTTCTTCTGTAGTTATTAGGTCACTTAATATGTTATAATACATGCTGATATGAATTGAGAGATACATGATTTATCATGTGTCATAAAATGGAGGCAATATGAAATTTTATCTTAAATTAATAGTGGTTATTGCAGTACTTATATTAGTGACAGGCTGTACTCAAGCCTCAGTGGATGAGAAAGAAGAAACAAAGATTATAGAGGATGTCATAAATCAAGAGGAAGCTACAGAGGCTCAAATAGAACTTAGAGAAAGCTTTCTTGACTATGTAAAATCTTCACCAGGTCTTGTGAATGTAAGAGCTTATGTTTTAGAACATATTATGGAAGCAGATACAGAACTGGCTGATGATATGGTTTATGAACTTATTGCTCATGCTAAGTTTGATGTTTATGAGGAAATTGATGTTGTTTTTCTTGAAGAGAATATCGGTCTTCATAATTATTTATATAACATAGAAAAGCAACATGAAGGTGAGTTTGAATTGACTACCGCATTTATTGGTAGTGATAAGACCCTTCTACTTGAGATAAGTGAAAATGAAGCTTATAACATATTACTAAGTGACCTATTCGGACAAGGTTATGGGTTGATTTTGAGCGAAGGTGCTTATTACCCAACAATTGACTATAATACAATGTTGACAGATTATGGTGTTTACATAAGTCCAATGTTATATGAATACTTATCCATTCTGTCAGATGATCTGGCCAAACCTACATTGACCGGTGATTATCTAGCTATAAGCCCAGATGAACTAATGAACAGAGCTGTCAGAGCAGAACAGTTTCTTATAGATTACCCAGATATGATTAAACAATTTCGACAAGATATAGGTCAAGTGTTGGTTGCTTGTATCTGGAAACTATCTGGGCCAACACCATTTGATGGTATGTTAACAGAGCGATACAAATTGAGCAAAGATATTAGTAAGGTATATAAAACCATTCTTAAAGATGAACCTAGTCCTATAGTAACATCAACAGTGAAAGAGTTGATGACTTGGGTTGATGAGCAAGAAGGTCAAGTTTTGGGCAGTGAGAATGATTTAAATGCAACCTTTGAGAAATACAATGAGATATTCAGTAGCGCCTTAGAACAGATGGATGAATTATATCCTATGAAGTAAAAAAGATTTGATTAATAGTAAAGCTTGTGATTTGCCTTTACCCTCGTTTTGGCCTATAATTAAGTTAAAGAACTCAACCAGTGGTTGAGTTGTCTAGAAGTTAGAAACTCAACGCTTAAGTTATAGACTATTGTCAGCCAAGATTGCTATACTTGGCACATCAAAACCGAGGAGGAAGTTATGGAAAATACGTATATTGGAAATCGAATACATACCTTAAGAAAAGAGCAAGGTTTAACCCAGGACCAGTTAGCAGATAAGTTAGCAATTACATATCAAGCAGTGAGTAAGTGGGAAAATGGTGTTGCATGCCCAGATATTATGATGATCCCTCAAATTGCTGATATTTTTCATGTGTCCATTGATTCTTTGTTTAGAGAAGTGAGCCTTGAACAGCCAAGTCTTAAAAGAGAGATTGATGAAGAAGGTTTCAAAGATGTTGGTCCTATTCTTGAGCATAATAATTTGGTATGGGAGAATGATGAAACCATAAGAATAGTTGTTTGTAAAGGTCATGAATTATTAGAGGTAGCACCTGATTCAGTACATGATATTGAAGTGACTATAGAAGGTCCAGCACTAAATATTTACAGCCAGTTTTCAGTTTCATGTGAAGAAGTTAGAGGTAACATCAATGCTGGTGGTGATATTGAATGTGAAGGTGTTGGTGGCAACGCTAATGCAGGTGGCAATATTTCATGTGAAGATGTAAGAGGAAACCTGACTGCTGGTGGGAATGTAGAGGCAGAAGATGTAAACGGAAGTGTAACAGCAGGTAATAACGTTTCTTGTGAGGATGTAGGCAACTATGTGAAAGCAGGGAATACTGTAGAATGTGAAGACATACATGGCGACGCTTCTGCAGGCGTCAGTATAAACTGTGAAAGTATCGCTGGTTCAGTTAAATAGAGCTTTGACTTTAACAAGGAAAATATAATTCATAAAATATAAGAGATGGCTATGCAGCCATCTCTTGCAGACTGTAGACAAACAGCGATTTCCATCGTCAGCTTACAACAACCAGACCTTTGTGTATTTATATACACCGCACGCCAGGCTGTCTAGAGCTTCCTTGAAACTCATCTGTTTCTCACAATCTGTCAGCGAGAAGACTTTGTCTTCACTCTGTAAGAGATGGCTATGCAGCCATCTCTTGTTTGTTATAGTCTTGGCAGACTGAGCCTTCAATTAATATTGGATGATCTTTCTTATAAGAAAGAGACTTGATTAACACCCAAATAATGACGCCAAGGGGGAGTGGAACTGCTATTGCTAGTAGCACCCATTCGAAAGTGTTCTTAGGCTTTATAATTTCTGCGGCTTTTATAAAGGGTTTCTTACAGTTATTTATAGTTAATTTAAAGAATGATTCTTTCTTTTCATTTATCTGAAGCGTTTTATTTATTCTTTCCATCTTGTTCTCCAATCCTGTTTGTTAACTCTATTTTACGAGATAACTCTTAATTGGATTGGATAAACAACTTAAAGGTTCATTAAAATACCCTTATAACTTAGTGACCATCAAACTCAATCAAGGCCCATTTCCTTCGGTGGAAAGTCATCACAAGGAAACTTAAGAAGATAATGAAGGATAGGATTTCAGCATACCATATGCTTGACACCCCAACATCAAAGAACTTGATTAGGATATAGGATATAGGGATGAAGATGGTCCATAATCTAAGAGATGTGATTCTCATCACAGACTTAGTATCACCCGCACCTCTAAGGGCGCCTGACATAACAATATAAGCTGTTAGGAAAAGTTGGTTAACAGCCATGATGTTGAAGACAGGTACACCAGCTTCAATAAGGGCTGTTTCTGGGGTGAATAAGGATAGTAAGAACCTAGGGAATAGGAAGAAACAAGTTCCTGCAAATATGCCCCAGATTACGCCCATACCAGTGGCGATATAACCTGTGTCTGCTGCTTTATCAATATCTTTCTCACCAAGTGCCTTGCCAACTAAGGTTGCAGTTGCTATTGATATACCTACAGCTGGCATAAAGGAAGTGGATTCGATTGTGATGAGTATCCTAAAAAGTGCTTCCGATGAGGTATCGAGTATTGTAACTATAATACCCATAAGGAAGAAACTCCCTTGCATAAGGAGTTGTTCTATAGCACCAGGAAAGGATATCTTCCATAGTTGTTTGGTGATGGCTTTATCAAATCTAAATAGCGGGAAAGTAATCCTAAGCTTATGAAAGCCACCAAAGAAGATGAAGGCATAGATACTAAAGGCAATAACTCTAGCTAAGGTTGTAGCTAGGGCAGCACCTTGAATCCCTAATTCTGGGAAGAAACCAACACCTTTTATTAAAAGGTAATTGAAGATAATATTGATGACATTGGCTAGTCCTGTGATGTACATCGGTGTTCTGGTGTCTTCAACCCCTCTTGAAGTAGAGGCAAAGGCAAAGCTACCAAATTGAAAAATCATACCCACTAGGACAATCTGATAATAACTTTTTGCACTATTTAATACATCACTAGTTATGTCATATGGCATAAATAAAACATCACGCGCCAGTAAAGCTGCAATGGTTATAACGATACCGATGAGTAAGTTTAGAGATAGATTGTTATTAGCTACTTTATTGGCTCTATCCATATTCTTCTCACCATAACTCCTTGAGATAAGGGCTATAGATCCTGTGTTAAAAGAAGAGAAGACGAAGATCAATAAGAAGAATATTGAGTTAACAATCCCTACCGCAGAGATAGCCTCTTTGCCAACCATACGACCAATCATCAAAGTGTCAGCAACCATTAACATGGTGTTTAGGGCCATTTCAAGAATGGCAGGTCCAGCAATGATGAGTATGCTTATTATGAGTTTTTGCCTAGTTTTAATGTACTGCTTCATTAGTATGTTCATCCATTTTTTCTTTTTGTAGTGAGTAGTATTGTATCATAGACTTTATGAGGTAACAATGGGAAAAATTAGTGATTATACCAGCTGAAATTGACTTTTCTCATAACTAGGCGTATAATAATGAATAGGCGTTCATTTATTGTGATGAGACGCCTTTAGTATTGAACTAATAATGAATATAAATTCATTTATGTATAAGATAGTGGAGGTACACATGGCACAAGTATTAAAAGATGAAGTAAAAGCAAAAATTAAAGAGAGTGCAGTGGATGTTTTTACAGAAAAGGGCTTTAAAAAGGCATCCATTAAGGAAATTGCAAAACACGCAGATGTATCAGTTGGCAATGTCTACCGTTACTATTCGGATAAAGAAGGACTTTACAAGTCAGTGATACAAGGTGTTTACAATGGTGTTAATGAGATACTTAGAATAGTTGAATCTACTAATAATTATGAGTTAGTATTTGAGGGCAAGTTTGATGATGATAAGTTGTTTGACCCTATGATCCATTTCATTCAACTATATAGGCAGGAAAAGAAGGTCTTTAGAATGTTGTTACATAATGGGCGAGACCAACATTATGACAAAACCATCGCTATTTTTATTGATCTCCTTAAAAATTACTTTATGAAATTCTGGGGTATCGAGCGCAGACCAGATGGTTTGACTGATACAGAAGCTAGTGCCTTTACAAATGCCATTGTTTTTTCTGTCATTGATTTATTAAATCATGTTGAAGACGATGAATTAGATGATTCCTTAATGGTATTTGTCAACCGTATGGTGAAAGGTTATTTTGCTGCAAAGGCAATGGAGGTGGCAGAAGGATGAAAATGAAATGGATAGTAATCCTCATATTACTTGTTGTGAGTAGTCTTGGTGGTTATAGATTATGGGATGTCTTAACAGAGGATGTTGGTCAAGTTAACTTGGTATCAATACCTGTTGAGATTGTGACTGTTGAAGAAGAAATGTATACAAATACCTTAGATTATCAGGGCAGGGTTATGCCAGAGAGATTAACCAAGGTTAGCTTTAAGAGTGGGGGTAGACTGGCAACTTTTGTGGGTGAGGTAGGACAAGAACTACCAAGGGATTATTTATTGGCGACCCTTGATAGCTCTGACTTAGAATCAGCTCTTGAAAGTGCTAAGTTACAGTACGCTGCAGCAGAAGCGGATTATGATAGAGCAATAAAAGGGGCTAGAGAAGAAGATATTTCATTAGCACTTATTTCAAGAAACAAAGCAAGGGATGCAGTTGACTACCTAAAGACTCGAGTGGCTGATGTACAAGCCCTATTTAGTGAAGGTATTGTAAGTGCATCAGAACTGGATGGATTAGAATTAGAGTACAATTTAGCTGTTAATGATTTGGCTTTAGCACAAAAGAACTACGAGAAAGCTTTAAATGGTACAGAAGAAGAGATGATTACTGCTGCGCAAGCACAGAAGAACTTAGCCCAAATAAATGTGGAAGCTCAACAGAGGTTATTTGAAGATGCCAGTTACTCGACTAAGGGGCCAGAAGTACTTATACAAAAGCTTTATGAAGTAGGTGAACTTATTCCAGCAGGCTATCCTGTGGCTATACTTAGAAGTATTGAACAGAAAGTAACCCTTGGCGTAAGTTCTAAAGATCTTGATCTTATACAGCTTGGTCAAAGTGTCGTTATAGATAAAGACGGTGTTTTAAGTGACGGTACTGTAAATCGAATTGCAGAGATACCAGATGAGAACCATTTCCTTTATGAAGTAGAAGTGGATCTTAGTGAGAACCTTTATAGAATGGGTGATATTGTTGATATTAAGCTAGTCATCAATGTATCAGAAGTCACATCCATTCCTATTGGGGCCATTATGAATGATGGCATCGATTATGTTTATGTTGAGGAAAACGGTGTAACTGTTCTTAAAAAGATTCATATCATAACCGTTAATGAGGGAACAGCTATAGTTGATGGATTAGAAGTTGGCGATCAGCTTATTGTTAGTAACTTAAATAGGATTCATGAAAACAGTTTAGTACATATGAAAGAGTAGGTAGATATGATTTTAACAGCTATTAAAAATAAACAAATTGTCTTCTACTTACTTGCTGTCATTTTCATCGCAGGTATCTATAGCTTTATAGCTTTACCAAAACAAGAAGCGCCTGATTTGAAAGCACCAGTTGCTAGGATTACAGCCATATACCCTGGAGCATCTCAGAAACAGGTAGAGCAATTTGTGACAAGCAAGATTGAGTCTAATCTGATGGATATGGAAAGTTATGACTATTCCTTTTCTTACACATATAACAGTATCACAACCATCATTGTATTTATGAAGTATGGTATTGATACAGACCAGACATGGACAGACCTTCGTCGTGATATGAATGATTTACAGGAAGAACTACCTAGTGAAGTCCTTGCTCTTGATATTAATACAGAGCTAGCACAAACTGCAGGTATGTTAATTTCTGTATCTTCTGATGCCTATGATTACGACCAACTAAGTTTCTATGGTAGGAAGATTAGTGATGAATTGAAGTCGGTTGATGGTGTAACTAAATTTGAGATGATTGGCGAAGTGGGGAAAGAAGTTAAGATCACTGTGGATGCTAAAGAGATGAACCGACTAGGACTTTCTTATGACCAACTGGCATCCCTACTTAAAGGCCAGAACTTAGAGATTCCATCAGGCAATATTGAGACTGATGAGGAAGACATTCCCTTAAGAATTAAAGGATCATTTGATACGATTGCAGAGATTGAGGACATTATTCTTGATGTATCTACAAGCAATTATTCAGTTTTAAGGCTTAGGGATATTGCCCAGGTGAGTTTTCAAGAAGAAAATGCACCAACTATTTTTAGAAGAGATGGTGTCAAATCTGTCATCTTAGTGGGTTATTTTGAAAATGATAAAAATGTCTTAGCTGTTGGTGATGATGTAAGAGATAGTATTGAAGCTATAAAGGGAAAGTTGCCAAGTGATCTGAATTTCGATGAAGTGGTTTACCAACCTACTGAGGTAGAGGCATCTATTAACGGGTTTTTGCTAAACTTACTAATGGGTATTGGTTTGGTTATTGTTGTTGTATTTATGGGTATGGGCTTTAGAAACGCAATCATCGTTTCACTGGCAATCCCAAGTTCAATACTGGCTACCTTAGCACTAATGCCTATGTTTGGTGTTAAAATCCATTCCATATCGATAACAGCCTTTATTGTAGCTTTGGGTATGCTAGTTGATAACGCCATCGTTGTTAGTGACTCCATACAGAACAAATTAGATGAAGATATGGACCGTTTAGAGGCGTGTGTAACAGGAACTAGAGAAGTCATAATCTCAATCCTCACTTCAACCTTAACAACTGTAGCTGCCTTTTCACCCCTCATATTACTTAACTCTATTGCAGGCGATTATGTTCAATCTTTGCCCCAAGTAGTTATTATGGCCCTTAGTGCATCTTTCTTCTTTGCATTTTTAGTAACACCTTGTTTGGCTTATGTTTTCTTTAAGCCGAAAGAAAATAGAGGTAAAAAGAAGAGTAAAACAGTGATGCAACAGCTACTAGAATACGGAATGAAAAAGAAGTTGTTATCTTTCCTTATTGGTATATTGGTTATAAGTTTATTAGGTTCTAGTTTTTTCTTGCTAAATATTATTTTCTTCCCAAAAGCAGACAAAACTATTATGTATATCGACATCAAAGCAGAGAAGAACATTGATACTGCTTATACCAAAGAAGTAACAGATCAGATTGAAGCCATTATTGAAGCAGAGCCAGCAGTTACCCATTATACGACAGCTATTGGTGGTGCCCTACCAAAGTATTATGATACTTTAGGTGTTTATGCTGAGATTCCTGAGAATGCTCAGATTCTAATGGAAGTTGATTTGTCAAAAACATCATACACCAAAAATACTGAGTTTGGTGAAGCCCTTCAACAAGAAATAGATGGTTCACTACTCAGGGGTAAAGCAACGGTTAAAGAGTTGGAATATGCTGAACCAATTGGAGCACCAATTTACATTCGTGTTGCCGGTGATGATATAGATGATTTGTGGGAAATTACAAGTGAGTTAAAAGATATGCTTGAGTCTGTACCAGGTAGTCGGAATGTTAGAACAGACTATGACCCATATGTGTATGAATATGAGATTGTTTTAGATCGTAGCCGTTTGAACCAGTATGGCTTAATGAAATATGATGTTCTAAATGAAGTGAGCATTGCCCTTAGAGGTAGAGATGTTAGTGTCTTTAAGAAAAACGGGGAAGAGTATAACATTAACTTAACGTCTGATGCCAAAAGTGTTGAAAGTATCACTAACTTAATGATTCAATCTAGAGCAACAGGGAATAAACACCTATTGAAGGATATTGGACAGATTGAACTGGTTAAAATCAGGCCAGCCATTCGAAAATACAATGGTGAGAACAACATTGTATTGATGAGTGACCTTGAAGTAGGTTATGACAGTCGGACGATAGAAAAAGCCTTTAAGCAAAAGATACAAGGAATGGAGTTTGGCGGTGCAACTCTGACCTATGCAGGAGAAAGTTCTAAAATCGGCGACTATTTTGGCAACTTAGGCTTTTCAGCCGTCTTTGCTGTAGTGATGATTTTTACTATTCTATATGTACAGTTTAGGAATTATAGACAGGCCTTGATTATCCTATTGTCCCTACCATTGTCTGCTGCAGGTGCTATATTTGGTCTTTTCTTAATGAACCAGCCAGTATCTTTCACAGGTATGTTAGGAATCATCAGTTTGATAGGTATCGTTGTTAACAACGCTATAGTTCTAATGGAATATATAAACATGAAACGAGCAGATGGTATGAGTGTGGATGAAGCAGCTGTTAGTGCTTCTGTTGTTAGATTCAGGCCAATCATTCTATCGACAATCACCACTGTGATTGGTTTGTTGCCACTTATGTTGTCAACCAGTGAGTTGTTTAAGCCTATGTCAATTACCCTGGTGTTTGGACTCTTAGTTAGTACCTTCCTTACACTTGTATTTATACCGCTCACTTATAGTTTGGTGTACCATGAGAAGTAGATTACGGACAGAACCATATAAAAAGCAGGTATGAGATTGCATCTCATACCTGCTTTGTTTTACTATCAAGATACTATTTTTTTCGATTCCTAAAAATAGCTACGGATACAACAATTGCCAGATATACCGTCAGTGCAAGAAGTGTTAGCAAACTATAGATTGGCTTACCTTCAGTGTAACCGATGATTGGGAAGGATAAGAGGGCCATGAGTGGTAGAGCTAGTGGTGTTGCTATGGCAGAACCTAAAACTAAGTTTTTGGCAACATCTGTCTCAAGATCAGGGTCAATACCTCTTAGCAGTGCAAGACCAGTTGAAGCTGTCCCTGTTAACATACCAAACATAGCTAGAATATAGTGGTTAGTATTGATCTTAAAGACCTTTTTACCCAACCATGTAATAAAGTAGAAGGATGATACAGCACCAACAATACTGATAATGACTAGTAGTTCCCAGTAGTCCTTAATGGCTTGAATTGATATAGCCATGACAGAAGCTGTAATCATAACGTTGAATGAGAATGAAGTGATGTTCTGCATGGTATAACCATCAATTAGCTCCAAGGAACGGTGACCTTTATTATGAAGGATATTCAGAAACTGTTTTACAACTAAGGCTACAAGGATACCAAATAGGAAGTTAAAGCCTTTGACAAGACTTGCTATGGTATCACCTACAGGACCTAAATAGCCAAGTCCTATTACGGTGTATTTCATGACAACAAAGGTGATGGCATACACAATCGATATCCAAACAATCTGTACAGTGAGTGTATCAAAGAAGTTGATTTCTTTCACATTGGTGAGTGTTAGACTTTTGGTTTGTAGACCTTTTAAGGTATTAAGTCTAGCAACAGGAATCTTGTATTTACGAACATAGTAGTTAAGTAGAATGACACCTAAGATACCACCTACTAAGAAGCCTGTTGTAGCAAGCGTTAAGCCGTATTGATTGACAAAGCCAAAGGGTAGGACCTCATCCCATGCGCCACCAATGGAAGAAGCAAAGCCGGGACCTTGACCAAAGGCTAAAGGTAATATTAAACCAAGGCCAGGAAATAGATCAGGCTTGATGGTTGCAACTAAACCATAAACAACAATCATACCAACGATACCTTGGAAGACATAGGTAGATACAATAAAAAGACCAGAGTTAACTGAATCGGCACCTTGTTTTTCTCTGGAACCAGCTAAGGTTAGACCGATAAAACCGATACCCATAAAATGAAAGACTAAGGATTTATAGAACTCTAAGTCATATTTAAAGATCCCAAGTACTTCAGGACCGAGTATGAGACCAAGAAAGCCAGCCATTAGAGCTGTAGGAACAATAATACTTTTAAAGAGACCTGTTTTTTCCTTAATCAATTTTGCTAAGAACATAAAAATAAAGATGTAACTAAAGTATAAGACATATTGCCAATCGCTATTCATGTTTGCTGTTCTCCTTAAGTTGGTATAGTAAGTCTATAATAAAAACATTAGACAGATGTTTCTTTGGCTCAAATATTAGCCTATATTTGTAATCTGTTGTAAAAAACTCAAACAGATCTAATAAGGTATAGCTATAACCAAAAGTATCAGAGATTGCTAGTGATTTTACAGTATCTCCATATTTAATGGTTATGGTATCTTTGCTTATTTGGACATTTGATGCTGGGTGTATGGACCTTTCTTTGGTCTTAGTATGACGAATTTCGAAACGAATGTCATTAAGCTCATAAGTTGTCATTTCATCAGCAATAGTTGGTATGAAGCTATGTTGCCATAAGTGCCAATCATGGGTGTTATCAAATTGGTCACAACCTTCGATAAAACCATACTCATTTATAGTGTAGTCACTTTGACACTTGTCGCAGTAGAAATGATGTCCTTCGGACTTTATCGTGTTGTAGCTATGACATTCTGGACATTTGTAAAGCAATCTTTGAATACTCTCAGCTCGGTTCTTACCTTTAAATGGGATCATTTGACTTCGCTGCCAGTCATATTCATTGTAGGCAAGTGCCTCAGACATCCTGGCTAAAATAACATCTGCTTTCATGGTCTTTAGTTCTGAAGCTTCAAATAGCCTAAAACCAGAAAATTCAAGTTTACCACGCCGTCCGTAGTCAGACCATCTTGGATTAGTTAAATAACCACCTTTGTAAAAAGTCACGTAAACATCGATACCCAACATCTTAATAAGTTTAGCTGTTGATGGTATAATTGCATCAGTGGCACCATCCCAGTTTCTGCCGCCTTCAGGGTATAAGCCAATGGCTTCACCTTCTTTAACTAAAGAGGTCAGCTTTCTTATAGATTTCATGTCGGAACGTTTTTTTTTGAAAGGAATCATACCCATGGCATTAAAAAGAACCCTTTTCCAGGGTGTATCCATATTGGCATCACCAGCAAGATAATGAATCATTCTACCAGCGGCCATTAACACAAAAAGTGGGTCGTCAGCCTTAACATGATGGCCAATAACCAAATATGGTCCTTTAATATTTTTGAGTGGGTTGTTCTTGTAAGAGAAATTATACTGAATGTAAAAATAGAATTTGATGAATGGTTTCATCAGTGAATAAAACATATGTCGTGCAACCTTCATATAAAGCCCCCTAAGCTTAGTCTGATTTTATTATACCATCCTAGTTGGGCAAAAAAAACAGGACATATGTAAAATCTTTGAATAATTGGATAAGAAAATGTTATAATACAACAATCTTATAGAAGAGGTATGTTATGAACAGGAAAAAAACGATTATTTTGGCACTAGTAGCTTGTACTTTATGGGCTAGTGCTTTTCCAACATTAAAAGTATTATACAATTTACTAGACTTATCTGATGGTGTAGGGGTCAAATTACAACTGGCAGGCATTAGATTTACATTGGCTGGGGTTGTCATCTTAATCTATTACTTCATTAGAAACAAGAAGATGCCGGTTCTGCCTAAAGGAAGAGTGAGACTTCAAGTTGCCTTATTGGGCTTAACCCAGACAGCCATTATGTACACTTTCTTCTACTTAGGTGTCTATAACACCACTGGTGTGAAGTCATCCATTATATCTCAAACAGGGACCTTTTTAGTGGTTTTGCTTGCGCATTTTGTCTATCATGATGATCGTATGCATAAAGGGAAGTGGATTGGACTTATGTTAGGTCTACTAGGTATTGTGGTTGTTAACATCAATGGCTTTAATGATATGTCTACTTTCTTCGTATTCAAAATATCAGGAGAGGGCTTTATAATTATGTCTGGTGTGTTCTCAGCTATTAGCACCTTCTTTGTCAAATATATGGGGAAGAAGGTAAACCCGGTCCTATTAACAGGTTGGCAGATTTTAATCGGTGGTGTAATTTTACTTGTAGTAGGGCTTATCGTTGCAGGAGAAGTTGTTGTATTTACAAGTATAAGTAGCATAGCCTTATTACTGTATTCGGTCCTAATATCCAGTGGAGCTTTCACTCTTTGGTTTGTACTCCTTCAGAAGAATAAGGCGGCTGAACTGAGTATGATTAAGTTCTCAATTCCAGTACTAGGTGCTATCTTTTCTGCCTTAGTTATTCCGGGTGAAAAGTTAACGATTTATATTATAGTAGCACTTATGTTGGTAGCATTTGGGATTTACCAATGTTATTCGCCGAAACACCAAAAAAGTGCCTGAAGGATGTCCTCTTGTTTGTCCTTATGCTATAATGTAGTGGTGTTAAAGAAAGGTCAATGATGGGAAGACAAATCAAAACAAAAGCCATAGTCCTTCATGAGATGCCTATAGGTGATTATGATAAAAGACTTATACTTTTGACAAAAGAACAGGGAAAAGTCACTGCCTTCGTAAAAGGTGCCAGGCGACCAAACAATAAAATGCTGGCTTGTGCTCAAGTTTTTGCATATGGAGACTTTATCCTTGCTCAAGGAAAAAACAATTACACAGTTTATCAAGCAAGTTTGATTGAGGCATTTCACGATATTAGGTTAGATATTGAAGGGCTTACTTATGCCTTGTATCTTCTTGAGTTTACTGAATATGTCTGTAAAGATGAACTTGAGAACCAAGAACTGATGCATTGGCTTCTGATTTCACTGAAGGTGCTTGAGAAGCAACATGTCCCCTCAAGACTAGCAATTAGAATTTTCGAACTTAAGGCGATGAGTATCCTAGGCTTTACACCCTGGCTTAACAACTGCGTCGAGTGTCAAAGAGAAGACATCACTTACTTCAGCCCTGACCAAGGTGGTGCTGTGTGTCCTGACAAAAGTCATGGAATCCATGACCTAATAAGAATTCACAGTGGAACCCTTCACGCCATGCGCTATATCTTAACTGAGCCAATGAAACATATCTACTCATTTCAACTGGAACATGACGAGCTACTTGAACTTGAACAGATTATGACCCAGTTTATTCGAAACAATATTAATAAACATTTTAAGACACTAGCCTTTCTGAAAGGGTTGTAATATAATTAGGTTAGAAGGTAGTGGATAGGAAAAGAGTTAGGCGATATAGTTAATATATCCTTTACTTTATAAATATTATAACAATGAACTTACTAATTAACTTAATATAAAAAAACGTTGAATCAAAAGAATGTGTTTAAGCTGGTCAAGTTATTTGATTAGATATGATGACGCTGCATAGGCAGTAGTACCGAAGGTACTTCAACTATTCAATGGCATTATAGATGATTGAAGAACGCAGGCGAGGTTGAACACAGTATTGCAGATTTAATGTTAAAGAAAAAGGAGAGAAAGAATATGTCAGATTTTTTTAACAAGTTAAAAAAAGGTATCGACAAAGGATCAAAGATTGTAAGCGCTAAATCAAGTACTTTAATCGAAACCAACAAACTTAAGTCAGAAATCGCAACAGCTAATAGAGTTAAGAAGGAAACTTTATTAGAGCTTGGAACTAAGGTTTACACAGCAGGTAAAGAGGGAACATTCTCAATGGACTTAGTTGAGGAATTAATTACGACAATTAGTGAGCAAGAAGTTAAAGTTGCAGACCTTGAAGCTAAAATCCAATTAATTCAAGATGAAGAAAAAGCTAAGTTAGACGAAATCAACACGGCTACTGCAGAAGACACTGTAGAAGTTGAAGTGACTGAAGTAGAAGAAGTGGTTGAAGAAGTAAAAGAAGACTAATGAAACCATTGAAAGGGAGCATACTTTGTGCTCTCTTTTTCTATGTTTATATTTATATGATAGGCTATTCATTAAAATATTTTTATAGATTAGGATTTTTCTTTAAATCGATGCTTGTAAGTGTTAGAATGGTACTAATATAGTGAGAATTTCTCCATGATAATAGAGGTGAATAAATGTTTGATATTTCAGTCGTTAGACAAGAGAATAAAGAAGTGATGTACACAGATTCTATGGATTTTGTAAAAGGTTTATTTTATGAAGAAAGAAATGCCTTAGCGAATATGAGCAATCTAGCATCCTTGTTATACCACATTATGCCTGATGTAAACTGGGTAGGCTTCTACCTACATACAGAAGACCAACTAGTCCTTGGCCCCTTCCACGGTAAGCCAGCATGTATTAGAATTCAGATTGGTAAAGGCGTCTGTGGTAGAGCTGCAGGAGACCTTGAGACCCAACTTGTGAAAAATGTCCATGAGTTTGAGGGGCATATAGCATGTGATGGTGATACTAACTCAGAAATAGTAATACCAATGGTGAAAGATGGCAGGTTACTAGGTGTATTTGATCTAGACAGCCCCAAGCTTAAGCGATTTGATGATATAGATAGAAAATACCTTGAGGAGATTGTAAGACTTCTTCTTGATGGCAGCGATTTTTAGGAGGGAATAAGATGATAAAAAATTATACGATTGTAAAAGAAGAGCACATGAATGCCTTAGATGGACAGGGTATTTTACTTGAACATGATAAGACGGGTGCAAGAATTTTTGTAGTGAAGAACCAAGATGAAAACAAGGTTTTTAACATTATATTTAGAACACCACCAGCAGATGATACAGGTTTACCACATATATTAGAACATTCTGTTTTGTGTGGTTCTAGAAAGTTCCCCGTGAAAGACCCCTTTGTGGAATTGGCGAAAGGGTCATTAAACACATTCCTAAATGCAATGACTTATTCAGATAAAACAATGTATCCTGTTGCAAGTTGTAACGATAAAGACTTTGCTAACCTAGTGGATGTTTATTTAGATGCAGTTTTATACCCGAATATTTATAATGATCCAAGGATCCTCCAACAAGAAGGTTGGCACTATGAGCTTGATCAAGTAGATGGTGAGCTGATTTATAATGGCGTCGTTTACAACGAGATGAAGGGTGCTTCTTCATCTCCTGAGCAAGTGCTTTTTAGACAAATTCAAGCAGTTTTATTCCCAGACCATCCATATGGATGTGATTCAGGAGGAGAGCCAACAGCTATCCCTGATTTAACAAGTGAGCAATTCCTTGATTTCCATAAGAGATATTACCATCCTAGTAATAGTTTTATTTACTTCTATGGGGACTTAGATGTAGAAGAAAAATTACAATGGTTAGATGAAGCCTATCTAAGTGCATTTGATAAGATTGATATTGATTCAAGCTTGACAGAGGTGCCAGCTTTTGAAGCACCTGTTTATGCTGAAAAGGCCTATGCTATATCTGCTGAAGAATCGATAGATAAGAAAACCTACTTAAGCTACAACTTGGCTATGAATAAGCCAGAAGATCATTGGGACACGGTAGGTCTTGAAATTCTGGAATACTTATTACTTGAAGCACCGGGTGCACCTCTTAAAGAGGCTTTACTAAAACTAAACATAGCGGAAGATGTATTTGGTAGCTTTGATGGTGGAATCAATCAACCAACATTTAGTGTGATTGCTAAGAATGCTAATCCAGAAGATGAAGCAATCTTTGTTGAAACCATAGAAAAGGTTCTAAATCAGATAGCAACTCAAGGTATTGATCAAAGAAAGATTATGGCTGGTATTAATAAGTTTGAATTTAAGCTGAGAGAAGCTGATTTTGGACAATACCCTAAAGGCATCATCTATTCAATTAATGCCCTTGACACATGGTTATACGATATGGACCCATTTGTGAATTTTGCTTATGACGAAGCTTTCTCAAAGTTAAAAGATGGTGTTGAGAAAGGATATTTTTCTGAGTTGCTCAAGAAGTATCTTATTGGCAATTCTCATTGTGGTATCTTAAAGCTAGTTCCAGATCCAAACATGTTGGCAGATAAAGAAGCTGTTCTTAAAGAAAAATTAGACGCTAAACTTCAAGCAATGACAAAAGAAGACCAACAAGCCCTTGTTGATGAAACTGAAGCCCTCAAAGTATTCCAGGCAGAGCCTAATACTAAAGAGGAACTTGAAACCATTCCTTTGTTAGAGCTAAGTGATATTGACGAGGAAGGTGTTAAAGTTGAGTATGCGACGGAAGAGTTTGAGTCCTCAACCTTTGTCCTTCACGAAACTTTTACCAATAACATTGTTTATGGAAAATTACTATTTGACTTTAGTCATCTTAAGTTTGAAGACATTCCAAAAGTGAGCTTGTTAGCCAAATTATTCATTAAAGTAAGTACAGAGCAATTTGACTATGCTTCTTTAACAGATGAGATTAACTTATTAACAGGTGGTATATCTACAAACGCCACTTCTTATGCAGTGAGTAATAACCCTAATGTGAGTCAGCCAAAGCTTGAAGTGAAGTTTAAATGCTTCTCAGATAAAGTGGATGAAACCATTAAGCTGATTAAGGAGATTGTGACCAACTCTGTCTTTGATGACACCAAACGATTGATGGATATTGTGAATGAGAATAAGTCTAGACTTTCTATGAACTTGATGAGTGCTGGTCATTCAGCATCTATGAACAGAGCCCTTTCTTATCATTTCTTAAATGGTAAGTATAAAGACTTGCTTGATGGTATAGGCTTCTTCCGTTACCTTGAGAGCATTAAGACGGAAGAAGATGTTCAAAAAGTGATTGCTGATATGTCTCTTCTTAAAGATCAAATTATCAACCAAAATGACGTTGTTGTACTCCTAAATACAGAAGGTCAATTCTTAGATATGAGCAAAGATAAGTTTGAAGCGTTTATTGCTAGCTTACCAGCCATTGACAAAGAAGACATTGAAGAAGAGTTACTTTTTGAATCTCTTAATGAAGGATTCAAATCTTCAAGTAAAGTCCAGTACTGTGCTCAAACAGGAGACTTTGTAAAAGAAGGTTATACTTATACAGGTTACATGAAGGTGCTTCAAACCATTATGAGCTTAGACTATATGTGGACTGAAGTAAGAATTAAGGGAGGCGCTTATGGTGGCTTCGGTGGCTTTAGACGTTCGGGTGTGTTCTATCTCGGTTCTTATAGAGACCCTAATTTAATTAAGACTTATGAAATCTATAAAGGTCTAGTGACTTTTATTAATGAGATTGATTTAGATGATCGTGAGATTGTGAAATATATCATTGGTACAATCAGTCAACTTGATACACCTATGACCCCTAGTATGAAAGGTGAAAGAGCCCTTAATATGTTCATGTCTGAAATAACGGAAGAAGATTTTGCTAAGGAACGTGCTGAGATCCTTTCTGTGAAAGTCCAAGATTTAAAGGACATAGCACCACTTATTGAGAAGGTGCTTGGACAGAATCACATATGTGTGATTGGAAATGAGTCTATTATAGACTCTGAAAAAGAAATTCTCGAAAATATTGAACCATTATTTAATTAGGAGGCAGTTGAATGAGACCAGTGAATGCAATTTACCAAAAGGCTAACGAAGAGAGTATGAGTAGTTATCAACAAAGCAAAGAGGCAATTATGAGTATTATGAAAGAGGGGCTTTCTAAACCAAAAGAAGATTTCTTTCAAAGGACAGGTGCCTTCCTTGTTATGATGATGGACCATTACGACCAACTTCAAGAAGATACCTATTTTGAGCAAAGCTTTGAAGTTCTCAAAGCTAATAATGAAATGCTCTATAGTGATATTCTAGAACCAAACTATCAGACAAGTTATGTAAGACCTACATATGCTGTATCGAAACTTGGTAAAGACCTTGGCCAATTCCTTTCAGCTGTGGCTTACATATTAAGACAGTATGTTGGTCTGGTTTATGAAGGTAGAGTTTTCTCAATGAATCACATGAATGAACTATACTTGTTGGTTTATGAGGCAGTTATTCAAAAAGGCACTGAAGATGTTGAAGAACTAAAAGACTTAGTTAGAGACCATCATTTAGAGAATCTTGATAAGTTTGTTGAACTTGATTGGCTTAGAAGGGTATCACCAATGTTTGATACCTATAGTCATATAGCGGATACTTACGATCTTACAGACCTTCGTTACTTATTCAGATATGGACTATATGTGGATAAGAATGAAATAGAAACAGCCAAACACATACTTTCTTTACCAGAAGAGACAACTCAGAAGATTGCAGACACTTATACAGAAGCCTTTGTTAGAGGGTTTGTAAGAAATGACATTCCACTTGATCATAAGGAGTCAGTTCTTGTAACCTTCCATTTAGGGTTTGAGAAGTTTGTTAAGAAGGCTTATAGGAATTTTGAGAAACTTGGCTTAAAACCATTTTCATTCTATCATTTACGAGGTGTACAACGACCAAGATTATACAACACAAGACCTAACAAACAAATGGAGTACGACCATCGTTTTAGTGATGCTATCTTAATCAATGAGGCATATGCAGATGCAATGATAGCTGCACTAGCTAAAGCTATGAAAACTTTCGAAAAAGAAGAACATGTTTATGCTGGTCCTGCTTTATTTGAAATATTTGGTGAAGTAGCATTTAACCCTATCAACAGTGATGATAATATGGTTTACGATGAAGTGACCACTAAGCTTGATACGAGAATTAAGCGAGAGATGGGGACGGAGTATAGTAAGTATGTGCCAGGAGATGCTTACAGTTTTACCATCAATGATTATCCCTTACCATCAATAGGGAAAGATTATAAAGAGATTTTTGATGCAACGATAGCAGTAAATACCTTAGATGAGCCTTTATATGAGAAGATTCAAGAGGTGATGATTGATGCCCTTGACCAGTCTGACTATGTTGAAGTTAAAGGTGCAGATGACAACGAGACAGACCTTCGAGTGGCTTTGGCTGTTATTACAGATCCTGATAAAGAAACTAAGTTTGATAATTGTACTGCAGATGTGAATGTACCAGTCGGTGAAGTGTATACATCACCTGTCCTAAAAGGTACCAATGGTTTGTTACACGTGAAAGAAATTTATCTGACAGGACAGAAATATATAGACTTGAAAATATGGTTCGAAGACGGTATGATAACAGAATATGATTGTAAGAACTTTGAAACGGATGAAGAGAACAAGAAGTTTGTTCGTGAGATGTTGTTACATCCTCATACGACCTTACCTCTTGGTGAGTTTGCTATTGGGACTAACACAGTGGCTTATATGATGGCAAAGAAATTTGATATCTCTAGCCAGTTACCAATACTCATTGGTGAAAAGACAGGACCACACTTTGCCATTGGTGATACATGTTTTACATGGGCAGAAGATAGCCCTGTTTATAACAGTAATGGTAAAGAAGTGATTGCTAGAGAGAATGAAAAGACCTGTCAACGTAAGACCAATGTAGAGGAAGCTTATACCTATAGGCACACAGATATTACAATCCCATACAATGAGTTAGATACAATTATTGGCTATAACAAGGATGGAGAAGCCTTTGAAATTATTCGAGGTGGACGATTTGTTCTTGAGGGAACAGAAGCACTAAATGAACCTTTTGATGAATAGGAGCAAGAAATGACATTTGATGAAATGACCTTTAAAGAAAAAGTAGACCACATATGGGAGTATTACAAATTCCATTTTGCAGTAGCCCTTGGTGTGTTACTCTTGATTGGGTCCCTACTAAATATTTATTTGATTAACCCGGCACCAGACATTATGTTGGACTTGACTATTCGAGTTAACAGCAGCTTCTATAATTCAGACTATGGCATAGAGCTTCAAGAAATGATGATTGAAGAGTTGGTTGACTATCCGACCAGTCAAACCATTGTTGTTGAGTTGCTTGAGACTGGTGAGCAAGTGAGTGCTCAAGTTATGATGGCTTCTGAGGCAAAGTTTATGGGTAAATCTGAAGTCCAAGAGTTAGACCTGATTTTGATGGATGAAGAACAGTTTAGATTGATGTTAAGCCAAGGCTTCTTTTTAGATATTGAAGACCTTGAAGAGGAATATGGTATTGAGATACCAGATGATATTAAAATCATTTCAACAGATCCAGCAACACAAGAAGACATGGTGTCTGTCGTTGATGCAAGAAAATTACCAAAGATTGATGATTTAATCATCCATGACGAAGGCAATTATTACATAGGGATTTTTGTAAGAAGCCAAGCAAGAGATAAGGCCCTTCAAGCAATCAACTTTTTAGCAGAATAATCAAGAAGTTCCAGACTTTGGTCTGGGACTTTTTTTATATTTTCTACTAACCTATGTTATGACGTGAAATTGCACAATAAAATATCCGAATATTAATTAAGATTAGTTTATAAATGTTCGGTAAAATGGTTGACTATAGATGATTTTGACTGTAGAATGGTCTTATCTATCATGAAAAAGCAGTTTTATAAGTGTGTGACTGCTCAAAACATGAACTTTTAACTATATTGTGACAAATTCTATTAACCAGTTTAGACCATGTAAAGAGGCGAATAATGGATCGGATTAGTGAAGCAATACAGAAGAAGATCGGCATCATAGGTGGCGGTCAACTTGGTAAGATGATGATACTTGATGCTAAAAGGTTAGGATACTACGTAATCACACTAGATCCTACACCAGCCTGTCCATCTCATTGTATTTCGGATGAGCACATTGTAGCGGCATTTGATGATGAAATAGCAATCCGTTCTTTAGCGGAGCGCGTTGATGTTATGACTTATGAATTTGAACACATTGGTGTGGGCATTCTTAAGCAACTAACATCAGAAGGGTATGAGATTTACCCAACCCCAAATAGTCTTGAGATCATACAAGACAAATACACTCAGAAAAAGGCTTTGCAAGAAGCCGGTCTTAAAGTTCCAGCATATAAAAGTGTGAAGACAATTGAAGATATTGTTGATGCAGGTCAGGCCTTTGGTTATCCAATGATGTTGAAATCATGTACTGGCGGTTACGATGGTAAGGGAAATGCATTGGTGAAAGCACCAGGATCAGAGGAAGAAGCTTATGACCAACTTGGGTCTGGTAAAGTGCCACTGATGATAGAAGCCTTTGTACCTTTTACCAAAGAAATCAGTGTTCTAGCTTGTAGGGGTATTGAAGGCGATGTGGTTGTATACCCTGTCGGAGAGAACATTCATATTAACAGTATTTTAGATACAACATTGGTTCCAGCAGACCTATCCAAAACTTGTACTGAAGAAGCAATGTCAATAGCAGAAGGCGTTATGGATGTATTCCATGGTGTTGGCATGTTCTGTGTTGAATTGTTCGTAACAGAGGATGAGACAATCTATATTAATGAGGTAGCACCAAGACCTCATAATTCAGGTCATTATACAATTGAAGGTTGTTTAACATCACAATTTGAGAACCATATTAGAGCTATTGTTGGCTTGCCTCTTGGAGATGTTAGCCTAAGGTGTCCAACAGTTATGCGTAACTTACTGGGTCAACCATCAGCGACAGGTCAAACAGTGACGACAGGCCTTGAAGTGTGTTATAAGTTACCAAAGGTGAAGGTCCACTTGTATGGCAAAGAAGATGTGAAGCCTTTTAGAAAAATGGGCCACTTAACTGCGATTGGCTCAACATTAGAAGAAGCAAAAGAAACAGCAGATGCAGCTTATAACAGTGTGAAAATTGAAGGGCAAAATTAGGAGGAAGACATGAAACCATTAGTAGGCATCATCATGGGCAGTGACTCAGATCTACCAGTAATGTCAGAGGCAGCAAAAATTCTTGATGAACTTAATGTAGCTTATGAACTGACCGTTGTATCTGCACATAGGACACCAGACAGATTATACGACTATGCTAAAGAAGCCAAGTCTAAAGACTTAAAAGTTATCATTGCAGGTGCTGGTGGTGCAGCTCACTTGCCAGGTATGGTAGCATCATTAACAACTGTTCCAGTTGTTGGTGTACCAGTTAAAACAAGGACCTTAAATGGTGTAGATTCACTTTACTCAATTGTACAAATGCCACCTGGGATCCCAGTAGCAACGGTTGCAATTAACGGCGCTAAGAACGCAGGTATCTTAGCTGCACAAATGATAGGATCTTATGATGAAACAGTTTCAGCAGCTGTGACATCTTATAAAGCCGCTCTAAAAGAGATGGTTGAAGATAAAGCAATAAAACTTGAAGAAATTGGATACGAAGACTACTTGAACACACATATGTCAAAATAGGGCATAACGGAGGCTATGATGGAAAAGAAAGAATTACTTTACGAAGGCAAGGCAAAACAGGTTTATACAACTGAAAATGAGAACCAACTGATCGTGTCTTACAAAGACGATGCAACGGCGTTTAATGGTGTGAAAAAAGGTACAATTGAAGCCAAAGGTATTGTCAACAACCGTATGTCAAACTATTTAATGAAAATGCTTGAAGAAAAGGGAATTCCTACACATTTGGTAGAAGAACTAAACGATAGAGAAACAGTTGTAAAGAAAGTAACCATTGTTCCACTTGAAGTCATTGTTAGAAATATTGCTGCAGGGTCATTAAGTAAAAGACTTGGTCTTCCAGAAGGAACCAAATTATCAAAGACAGTGCTTGAATATTGTTACAAGGATGATGATTTAGGGGATCCAATGATCAATGATTATCATATCTATGCCCTTGACCTTGCTACTAAAGAAGAACTTGAGATCATTTCAGATTATGCATTTAGAGTAAATGAAGCTTTAAGTGAGTATTTAAAAGCAGCAAAAATTGAATTGATAGATTTTAAAATTGAATTTGGACGTATGGCAGATGGTACAATCATTTTAGCTGACGAGATTTCACCAGATACATGTCGTTTCTGGGATTCAGAAACAAATGAGAAGTTAGACAAAGACAGATTTAGAAGAGATCTTGGTAATGTAGAAGAAGCATACCAAGAAGTCCTAAGCAGATTGTTAGGCGTTGGAGGCAAAAATGTTTGATGATGGTAAACTAAAAGAAGAATGTGGCGTATTTGGCGTCTATAACAGTAATGGATTTGATACAGCACGAATGACTTACTATGGACTTTTTGCCCTTCAGCATAGGGGACAAGAAAGTGCTGGTATAGCAGTAAACAACAATGGTACCATGTTATACCGTAAAGAAATGGGTATGGTTGCTGAGATTTTTGACGACTACGTATTAGATTACCTTAAAGGTCACTCAGCCATTGGTCATGTTAGATATTCAACAACAGGATCATCTTTAGTTGAGAATGCTCAACCACTTGTTATTAAGTACACTAAAGGCCAAATGGCCCTTGCTCATAATGGTAATTTAACCAATGCAGACCAAATCCGTAAAGAGTTAGAAGACAAAGGAACAATCTTTCAAACAACAACGGACTCTGAGGTGATTGCAGCACTTTTATCAAGAGCCAGAATTAAATATTCATCTATTGAAGAAGCTTTACAAGAGGTTATGGGTAAGATTGCTGGTGCCTATTCCTTACTTGTTATGACTCCACATAAAATAATTGCAGCAAGAGACCCACTTGGTATGCGTCCTCTTGTTATGGGAACTAAGGGAGATTCATATGTCTTCTCGTCAGAGTCTTGTACATTTGATGCATTGGGTGTTGATTTTGCCAGAGACATTGATCCAGGTGAAATTGTTGCCATCTCAGAAAAAGAAGGCTACAAATCCATTCAGACCCAAGAATACAAACATTCAGCAATGTGTAGTTTTGAATATATCTATTTTGCTAGACCGGACTCAGTCATGGAAGGTTTGGAAGTTTATGAAGCTCGTTTCAGAGCTGGACAAAAATTATTTGAAGAGAGTGCAGTTGAAGCAGATGTTGTTGTTGGTGTGCCAGACTCAGGTCTAGGTGCAGCCCATGGTTATGCATCAGCATCCGGCATTCCACTTGTTGATGGCTTTATGAAGAACCGTTATGTTGGTAGAACCTTTATTGCACCAAATCAAGAAATGCGAGAAAAGGGTGTTCACCTTAAATTGAACCCCATTAGAAGTCAGATTGCTGGAAAAAGAGTTATTATGATTGATGATTCAATCGTTCGAGGGACAACAAGCCGTAAAATTGTTAATTTACTTAGAGAAGCTGGAGCAGCAGAGATTCATGTAAGAGTTAGTTCACCGCCAGTTAAGTTCTCATGTTACTACGGTATTGATACACCAGAGCGTGAGAATTTAGTTGCAAGTACACATGAACTTGAAGAAATCAAACAATTAATACAAGCAGATAGTGTGGCTTACATTACTAGAGAAGGTTTACTTGAAACATTTAAAGGGGCAAAATGTGATTTCTGTACAGCATGTTTTGATGGCAATTACCCTGTAGAGATTGTCGATGAGGAGGCAAAAAGATGTCAATAGATTATAAATCAGCTGGTGTAGATGTGGAAGCAGGCTACAAAGCTGTAGAACTTATGAAGAAACATGTGAAGACAACTATGAGAGAAGAAGTTGTTACAGATATTGGTGGATTTGGTGGACTTTTTTCATTAGCTAAAAACTCAATGGAAGAGCCAATTCTTGTATCAGGTACAGATGGTGTTGGTACTAAGCTGAAGATTGCTTTTGAGTTAGACCGTCACGATACAATTGGTATTGATGCTGTTGCTATGTGTGTAAATGATATTATATGTGCCGGTGCAGAGCCATTATTCTTCCTTGACTATATTGCATGTGGTAAAAATGTGCCAGAGAAAATAGCAACAATTGTTGGCGGTATTGCCAATGGATGTCGTCAATCAGGTGCTGCTCTTATTGGTGGTGAGACTGCAGAGATGCCAGGTTTCTATCCAGTAGAAGAGTATGATTTAGCAGGTTTTGCTGTTGGTATCGTTGATAAGAAAGATATGATAGATGGTAGTACAGTGAAAGAAGGAGATGCTTTGATTGGTCTTCCTTCTTCAGGTATTCACAGTAATGGCTATTCACTTGTTAGGAAATTATTTGAACCAACTAAAGAAAAATTAGCTGTTGAGATAGAAGAACTAGGTGGTAATCTTGGTGATGCACTTCTTGAGCCGACTAGAATATATGTAAAAACCATTAAGACTCTTAAAGAAGCCGTGAAACTTAAGGCAATCAGCCATGTGACTGGTGGAGGGTTTATTGAGAATATTCCTAGAATGTTACCTGAAGGTACTTATGCTAAGATTCAAAAAGGTTCTTGGCCAATATTACCAGTATTTAATGTTATGCAGGGGCTTGGTGATATTGAAGAGATGGCAATGTATAATACTTTCAACATGGGTATTGGGATGGTTGTAGCTGTAGCAAGTGAAGACGCTCAGCCAGCAATAGCAGCACTTAAAGAAGCAGGCGAAGAGGCTTATATCATCGGTGAAGTGGTTAAAGGTGATGAGGAGATTGTTATATGTTAAGAGTCGGTGTATTGGTATCAGGTGGTGGCACTAATTTACAAGCCATCCTTGATCAGCACAGTGCAGGTAAGATTCGAGAAACTGAAATTGTCACAGTTGTTAGCAATAATGAAGGAGCTTATGCCCTTGAGCGAGCTAGAAATCAAGGGATTGAAGGTGTTTGTATTTCACCGAAGAATTATGAAGATAGAGAAGCTTTTAATCAAGGGCTTATTACATATTTTAAAGAGAAGCAAGTGGATTTAATTGTGATGGCTGGCTACTTGGTTGTGCTTGGGGAGTCTTTTATCAAAGCTTTTTCTAACCAAATTATCAATATCCATCCGTCACTTATACCAGCCTTCTGTGGCACAGGCTACTATGGACTTAAGGTCCATGAAGCTGCTTTGGAACGTGGTGTTAAGCTTGCTGGAGCGACAGTTCATTTTGTGGATGAGGGAACAGATACTGGTCCAATCATTATGCAAAAGAGTGTTGAAGTACTTGATGATGACACGGCAGAAGTCTTACAACGTAGGGTTATGGAAGAAGCAGAGTGGGTTATTTTGCCACAGGCGAT
>PPCM01000228.1_pt1 | contig 71045 bp, 55 predicted proteins | sample 1555541 | NCBI WGS metagenome assembly PPCM01 (sample SAMN05284479, study PRJNA326546) | Marine sediment metagenome, whole genome shotgun sequencing project. | isolation source: marine sediment | place: Germany: Wadden Sea | collected 2012-09-05 | reverse complement strand
GAGCATGGTGTTGCAAACCGCCTTGATCCCCTCCAGGGCCGGTATTGTTAAGTCCACGGCTTCCTGGGACCCCGATAGCCAGTACATCTTTCCCCCCGGCGCCAGCGGCCCCTGGGCAAACCTTGCCCGTTCCAGGGATTCCGTGGGGCAGAGTACCGTTTCCTCGAACAGGGGATCGCTGATAAGATAATCGTCCCCCTCTTTTCCAATGGCGATCAGGTTGTGGGCATTGAAGTGAAACCGGTATGCGGGAGGAAAGTAGGGCAGCCAGAACACGCCGGTCTGGAGGCCCACGGGAATATTTTCCGCCAGCTTTTCGTCGAGGGCGGCCGTGGCCTTTTCCGGAGAGCGGAAACTCCTGGTTTTCACCGATACCCCCAGGCGGCGGGTCACCGACTTGAAGATCCCCCCGGTGACGGCTCGAAACGTTGTCAGGGGGAGATTGTTCGGCCTGATAAAGGGCAGGTACCCGAAAAAGAGCCCGGCACCGATGCCGAAGACCATGGACTCGGATATATCAATGCCGTGATGGCGAAGCATGCTTGCCGTAACCCCGCTCTCGCAATGGGCCGACTGACTGTGTTTAAAATCGATCTCCAACTTAACTCCGATCCTTTACCGGTATCCTTGCCAGTTCATCCACCGAAAGGGAGAACGCCTCCCTCCCGACTCCGAAAACCTTTGCATATTTATCCAGAACCCCGGCTTTCAATTTCCTGAAAGCCCAGGGGCGAAGATGGAGGCGGACCCGCCACGAGGCGATTCCGGCGTATCGCCCCAGTAGTCCGGCATCCATCTGATTCTTGACCATGTAAAAGGCCAGGACGCTCTTCCCGCCCCGGCGAATCTCCCCGAGGATCCGCCGAACCTCTTCCTCAATCACTTCCCAGGCCTGATCGTTGGCGATATTCTTGGGTTCCCAGCCCATGCTGGGAGCCATCACGTAACGGCCGTCATCGTTCACGGCGTAGCAGATCTCACTACAGGACTCCGCGATCCCCTCGTCCTGGGGAACCTCTTTTTCTTTCACTTCTTCCTCCCGGGGCATACAAGTGCGCCCAACAACATCAGAAAAAAAACCCGACGGAAAGGGTTACCGCATCCCTGCCCGTGTTTTCACTTGTGAGACTGCCGTTGGAAAAGTGGCCCATCAAGCCTTTCTCAGGAGAAGCACGGCATTATTGCCGCCAAATGCAAGGGATTGGCTCAAGGCATGATCTCCATGGATATCCGTAACCGTTTCCACGGGAGAAACGGCCAGTTCCGGCTCTTTTTTCCCGAAACCGATGCTCGGGGGAATCTTACCCTTTGCCAGACATGCCAGGGTAAAGGCTGCCTCCACGGCCCCCGCCGCCCCCAGGGTATGACCGGTATACCCCTTGGTGGAAAAAAAGGGCACTCCGGGAAGCCGCTCGGCCATCACCTTCGACTCCACCCGATCGTTGTCCGAGGTCCCCGTGCCGTGGGCATTCACAAACGCAATATCCCCGGCGGCAACGCCGCCTTCGGCCATTGCCTCGTCAACGGCCTGGATCAACCCCTTTCCGTCGGGCCTCGGCTTGGTCAGGTGAAAGGCGTCGCATGACGAGCCGTAACCGCAAACATACCCCTTTGCCCGGCTCTTCAGGGCGCCCGCCGCTTCACCGGAAACAAGCACCAGGGCCGCCGCCCCCTCTCCGAGGTTCAGCCCCCTTCTGCCGGCATCGAAAGGCCGGCAGGGCTCGGTATCTGTGATCATCAGCGAAGAGAACCCGTTGTAGGTCACCCTGCAGAGCTCGTCCGCCCCCCCCGCGATCACCATGTCGCAGACCCCGTCCCGGATCCACGATGCGCCGATCCCGACTGCATCGGTACCCGAGGCGCAGGCGTTCACAACCGTCTGACAGGGGCCCGCCAGGCCTAAATGCCTTGAAACGGCTTCGGCCGGATTGCTCCGTAGAAAGCGCTCGATGGGATCCATCGGGGGATGTTCCCCCTCCTTGAAAGCCCGGTAAAAGGACTCGTTGTTCATGGCGCTGCCCACTGTGGTGCCCATGCAGACCCCCACCCGAAGCCCCGCCAAGTCGCCTGCGGCAATACCGGCATCCTCCAGGGCCTCACCCGCCGCCCGAACGGCAAGCCGGGCCGTCCTGAGAATCTCTCCCCCATTTTCCCCGGAAGGAAGCTTCAACGGAACCTCGAACACCGGGAACGGGGACGAATGGTCCGTTGCAAAGCCCTTGGGCGGAAGGGGGTTGCGAACTCCCGAAAAAAGGTTCTCCATGCACCGGGAAAGGTTCTCCCCCGCTCCGCAGATGCAGCCGATACCCGTTACGGCAACGGGCTCCGTCCCCTTCATCAGGCGGTTCGCTCCTCTACGAAGGCGGCAAGGGTATCGATGGAGCGCAGCGCCGGTCTGCCCTCCTCGATATTCTTGATCTCCACACCGAAATGCTTCTGAAGCTGTACCACCAGCTCCACCGCGTCCAGTGAGTCCAGGCCCAGACCTTCCCCGAAAAGGGGCTCGTCGTTTTTAATCTCCTCCGGGGTGATATCCTCGAGGCACAACTCCTCAATAATGACTTCTTTCAGCTTCTGTTTTAAATCCATTTTATTATCCACAACGTCCTTTTTCTTTTATCCGGCGCCGGAAAAACGCCGTTCAGGGCGATTGTCGGCCCTCCTTCAATATTGTATTGGGCTGATCCCGCTATAACGGGTGCCCCTACCCGGTCAACCCGGCCTGTCGTGATTGGGCGGGATGTTTTTCATCACCCCATCCATTCAGGGACCGGGATATAATCATCTCAACAACAGTGTACGGCCGTGTTCCGGTACATGGAGAATGGGAGCGCCAAATCTCCCCTCCCCTAAATCAAGTTTAGTTCCTGCCTCCGAGGCGATCCCCCCGGACCCCGCCGCCCTCCTTGTCCCACATATCGAAGAAGTTGAAGAACTGAAACGGGTTTTCCACGCAATAGGCCTCAAGGGCCTCAACGTAGGTCGTCACGTGGTCACGGTATTTTTCCACCTTCCGGCCCTTTCCGGACGGCACATGAATCACCTCTCCGATCTCCATGGAATAGGTGGAGAGTCCCGTTTTCCGGGAAAAAACAACGACAATGGGCACCCCGGCGGACGATGCGATCTTGAAGGCACCGGCTGGAAAAAGCGCGGCTTTCCCGAGAAAGGGAACGGCCATCACGTTTCCGGCGCTTCCCATCACCCGGTCTCCCATGACGCAGAGGCATTCTCCCCGCTTCAGGGCGGCCGTCATCTCAAGGGCCCCACCGAGGTACCCGCCCGGATCGATGACACGGTAGGGCTTGGCCTCGCCGGAATGCTCGAAGTACTGGCGGTCGATATCCCCTTCCGCTTCGTGCATGAGCATGTTGATGGGGGTATCCATGAATCCCTGGGCCGAGATCGCCACCTGCCAGCATCCCACATGGGACATCATCAGGATAAAGCCCTTGCCGCTCCGGATGATCTCCGCCAGCTCCTCTTCCTGGGGAAAGGAACCCTTCAGGGTATCCGGTCCCAGGATTCCGGCCGCCGCCCGGTCCACCAGCACCGTACCCAGGTTGAAGATCAGGCGGTAGGTCTGGAAGAAGCGCCCAAGGGGACCCGCGTCAGGAAAACGCCGTTTCAGGTAATGGGAGGCCTTCTTTCTTGCCGACGGGCTGAAAGCCGTGTAGTAAAACCCCACGAAAGCCAGCAGGGCATACGCGGGCAATCGTCCGCCGATTCTGATGAGCATGTAAAAAATCCAATGCCCCAGTCTGGACCCCACGCTTTTGCTGGTCCACTGCCGTTTGCTGTCCGCGCCCTCTTCTTCTCCCGGGGCGTTTTCGCTCATCCCGTCAGCGGTTCCCGAGTCCGGGCGTGTGTGTGTTTCCCCCGTAACGCTTTCGGAGTTGAACGCTGTTCTCCTTCCCCTCTTCCCGTCCTCTTCAGTACCGGGCACATTGCCCTGTCCGGCATTTCCTTCATAATTTGATTTTCCACTCATGCGCTCTCCTCCTCCCGGAGCGGCGAATGCGCCTCTCTTCGCCGGAGCACCAGGGCGGCCCCATGGATAAAGAGCCCCACGATTCCGGCAAGAAGGGGGCCAACCAGAAGCGAGCCCAGGAGCCACTCCAGCAAGCGTTCCAGCCCCTGGTACCCGAGGGTCTCGAGGGAGATCTCCGTGAGAAAGCGCCCGTGCCGCATAAAATGGCCGACTTCGATGCACAGGGCCGGAACAAGGGGGGGCATGCAGAGCTGACTCGTGCACACGGCCACCACCCTGTTGAGCCTGAAAAAGCCGCAGAAGAGCAGGATGGCAAGGGTATGACAGGCGATCAGGGGCAAGGCGCCCAGGAATACCCCGGCTGCCCCGGCCGCCGCCAGCTGCCGGGGGGTGGATTTCCGGGCAAGAAGGGTTTTGATGGACGTTAGGGGGTGTTTCAGGGAGATCACCGGGGCGGCCTTTCCCTCCATTTCCCCGACCTTCCTGTGGGGAAAGGGCACAATGGATCTTGCGGTGAGCTTCGTATTGAGATGGGTCAACCTGAGGTTGTCCATGAAGAGGTCGAAATGGGATATCCGTTCATTTCCGGGGGGATAGTATACGGAGATATCCAGGTCCCGGATCGGGACGCCCGCCCATGCGGATTTCACCAGGACCTCCACCTCGAAGGAGTAACGGGGCTCCGTGAAGTTCAGAGCCTCGAAAATATAAAGGGGATAGGCACGGTAACCGCTCTGGGCATCGCCGATCCTTTGCCCGGTCTGAATCCTGAACCAGAAGTTGGAGAAGCTTCGGCCGTGGATGGAGGACTTGGGATCGGTCTCTCTGTTGAACCGCCTTTTTCCCACCACAACGGCATCCGGTTCCCGCAGTACAGCGGAAACGAACCCGGGAAAATCGGCCAGATCGTGCTGGCCGTCCGCGTCCACCGTGACCATGTGGGTCATGCCCATCTCCAGGGCCCTTGCCGCCGCCGTTCGGATGGCTACGCCCTTGCCCCGGTTTTCAGTGTGGGTCACAAGCAGGAGATCCAGCCCGGCAAGGGTTTCCGCCCCGCCGTCCGTGCTTCCGTCGTCCACCACCATCACCGGTCGCTCCGTTGCAAGGGCCTGTTCCGCCACCCCCCTCAGGGTTTTGCCGTGGTTGTAGACGGGTATCACGATGACGATTCCGTCCTTTATTTCATCCGCCCTATCCAAGTCTCCTGCTGCTCCTTGCAAATCTCAAAAAATATCCCAGGCTCCCCAGAAACCTCCGCCAGCTGTGGGGGGATTTCCAGATCATGGCCACATACCCGAGGAGCACCCCGGGACGCATGAAATGGGTCCTGTAGAAGTTGATGAACAGCTCCTCCAGCCGCTCCCGGGTCATGCCCCAGGGCACGAAGAGAAAGTGCATGCAGTCCATCTTCTCCCATTTTTCATCGAACCGTCCCTGTTTTTCGATCCCCTCGTACACGGGAGAGCCGGGAAAGGGGGTGAACTTGGCCAGGTTGAAATCGTCGATGGGAAGGGAGAACACGTAGTCCATGCTCCGCCTGATGCTCGCCTCGCTTTCACCGGGAAGGCCCATCATCAGGAGCCCCTTTACCCTGATCCCCGCCTTTTTGATCTCCCGGATCTTCTCCGCCACCATGGCGAGATCCGCGTTCTGGCGATGCCTGGAGAGGAGGCGTTCATCCCCCGTCTCGATCCCGAGGCTCACCATCCAGCACCCCGCCCGTTTCATCTTTCCAAGGAGGGCGGGATCGATATGCTCGGCCCGCACCGCGCAGTTGAAGGTCATGCCCAGGGGTTTTTCCACGAGAAGGTCCGTCAGTGCCTCCACCCTGTCCCTGTTGAAGGTGAACTGGTCGTCGTAGAAGTTCACGTGCCGGATCCCGAATCGCTCCCGCAGGTACTTGAGATGCCCGTAGAGATACTCGGCGGAGTTGTAACGGAAGCTCCTTCGGAACACGCTCCTGTCGCAGTAACTGCACGCATAGGGGCAGCCCCTGCTGGAGATGCAGCTGGTGCTCGGCGCCTTGGGGTAGTTGAAGATGGGGAGGGTATAGGCCTCCGGGTACCCCGCGAGCTTTTCGTACGCGGGAAAGGGCAGGTCGTCCAGGTCGAGGGTCGTTTTCCGGTACCCGTTGAACACCACGCCCCCCTTGCCGCGATGGACGATTCCCGGGATATCCCCGACCCCGTCGGGATTCACCGGGACGGTTTCCATGAGCTCCAGGAGGGTTTCCTCCCCCTCCCCCACGCAGACGAAATCCACCGCGGGACAATCCTTCAGCACCCGCTCCTTGAGGGCGGAGACATGGGCGCCCCCGAAGACCGCATGGATCCCGGGAAGCATCCCTTTCGCCGTTTTGGCGATCCTCACCCCGTCGAAAAAACTGGACGTGGTGCAGCTGAAACCGATGAAGGCGGGCCGCTCCCGTTCCAGGTATTCCTGGATGATCCGATCCGAATCGGGATGGGCATAGCAGTCCACGATGTCCGCTTCCAGCCCCTTTTGCCCAAGCCACGCGGCAATGCCGGCCAACCCCAGGGGCGGCATGATGTTCGCCTTCCTGGAGATATCATTTTCCGCATCCTCCTTGCCGTACCCCAGCGGGTGCACAAGAAGTATTTTTCTATGATCGAGCATTGTCTCCATCCCGGTAAAATACCGCTTCCATCAACCGGCGAGCGGCCCCTACTGTTTCATTGTCCGGCCGTATCCGGCTTCCCTGTTTTTTTCCGGCCGCTTCCGATCTCTCTGTATTATTATCCGACTATTCCCGATCTCCCGCTTTAAATGTCCGCCCGTTCCCGATCTCCCTGATTTTCACTCAGGATCTGCCGCGATCAGGGGATAAACACGAATTACTTTCCGGTACCGGTTTTCAGGTAGCGATCGGGTTTTTCGGGTTTGGAAAAATCCACCATCCGATCCCACAACAGCCCCTTGAAGCCGAACATGCTCATGGCCGACATGCGCATCAGCCCGTCGGAAGGGGGGAATATCCGGTTGCGTTTTCTCCTGAACGCCTCGGTCAGCCGCGCGTTCATCCCGTCATAGTCCATGTCCGGGGAGACGTAGTACACCGGCATCAGCATGGAGTCCTCCTCGGCGACGCACCCTTCGGCCTTTGCCCGCCCGTGAAGCGGGGTTCCCGGCAGAATGCGAATACCGGAAAAGGCGAACACCACGCTCTTTCCCAGCCGCTCCATATTGACCAGCCCCTCCTCGAGGGTATCCGGGGTTTCCCCGGGGCCTCCGAAAATGACGAAGTGGGCGGCCGGCATCTCCTCCTCAATGCAGAGATCGTTAAACGCCGTCACATCCTCGAAGGAAAACCCCTTGGCGATCCCGGCCAGGGTCGAATCACTCGCGGCATCGGTTCCCAGCTCCATGGCATAGAGGCCCGAACGCTTCATGGCCCGGAGCTCCTCTTTTCCCATGTTGGAGGGCCTGAAAAAGGCGGTCCACTGGACGCCGAGGTCCCTTCTCAGCATCTCCTCCACGAGGGCCATATGGTGCCCGGTACTGTCGTTAAACACCGAATCCGTGAAAAAAAAGCTCTCGATTCCCAGGTCCCGCTTCATCCGCGCCATGTCGTCCACCACCGCGCCGGGCTCCCTGACCCTGAGTTTTTTTCCCTCCAGGGCGGGATAGGTGCAATACGCGCAGTTGTGGGGGCATCCCCGCTTGGACTGGATATTCACCATGCCGGAATGCCCCAGGTAAAACGAGACCAGTTCGGGATCGTAAAGGGGAATCCCCAGGGATTCACCGGAAAGGGGGGCCTCCCTGCTGAAGGTGATCCGGGGAACCGCCTCTCCCGCCCCGAGCTTTTGGATCAACGCGTCCAGCGCCCGCTCACCTTCCCCCGCGATCCCGTAATCACCGCCCACATAGTCCAGAATGGGGCCGGGGAGGATGGAGTATCCGGGTCCGCCGAGGACCACGGGCACCCCTGTTTTCTCCCGGACCACCGAGACCATCTTTCGAATATCGGCAAGGTACCAGTGCTCCTCGGAGCTGGTGGAGTCCACATTGTCGATGTTCCGGATGGAGATGCCCACGATGGTGGGGGAGAACTCCCCGATGGCGCCGGCAAGGGACGCCTCGGATTTTTCCGCCGCGAGGAAATCGAACTGGGCAACGTCATGCCCCCGGTCCTTCAGGGCGCCGGCAACCGTTGCCATGCCCAGGGGATAGACCGGCGAGGGGTCCGTTGCCGTGTTGGCGGAGATGAGCAGAACTCGGGCCATGGGCTATACCGCCTTCCTTTTGAACGAGCGTTTGCGCCGGGGGTTGTACCGATGGTAGGTGCCGTCCAGGATCTCCTTCTTGATCACCTTAAAGAAGAGCTCTCCCATCTTGAGCTGGTACCCGCCCTCGGCATAAAAGGTATCCCAGGCGTAATGGTAGAGTTCCTGGAGCCGTTCCGGGCTGAGGTGCTTGGGCTGGAACACCACCTTGTCGCAGGTGTAGTCCTCCCAGCCGTTGCCCAGGATGCGCCCCTCCTTTTCCAGCTTCGTCCTCACCGGCGTGTGGGGATAGGGGGTGAGCACGGTGAACTCCGCCATGTCCAGCTCGTTCTCCATGAGGAAATCCACCATTCGGAGGATATAGTCCTCGTCGTGGGTATCGAGTCCCAGGAGAATGGTTCCCTCGATGCCGATGCCGTTGTCCTTGAGCATCTTTATCCTGTCCCGCATGGTGTCGGAGGTGTCCACCACCGCCTGGTACACGTACCAGCAGCCCGCGTCCGCCGCGAGCTTCAGGATCTCCTCGTCGTAGAGGATGGGGTGGGAGCACCACTTCTTCTTCAGGGGAACCATGGCCGTGAACAGCTCCTTGAGCCACTCCCGGTCCTGGGCAAGGGAGTTGTCCACCACGAACATGCGGTTGTTGGGGATCGACGCCATCTCCTCGATCACCTTTTCAACGGGCCTGGGCCTGAAGTTCCTGCCCCCGAGAAACGCCGAACAGCAGGGAAAGCAGTTGAACTTGCAGCCCCTGGAGGCGTGAACCAGGTCGAACATCTGCACGCCCCGATAGTTGTAATGATCCCGGTTCAGGATCTCCCGGCGGGCTGTCCCGACAAGCTCTATGTCCGGCTGCCGGCCCATGTAATCGTAGACCTTTTTCAGTTTTCCCCCGGCGAAATCGTCAAAGAGTCCGCCGAGCCTGCCCTCCACCTCCCCCAGGAACATGGAATCGCAGTGTGCCGCCACCTCTTCGGAATGGAGCATCACGGCGATTCCGCCAAAGAGCACGGGAATCCCCATCTCCCGGTAGCGATCCGCGATGGCGAAGGCCCTTGGAAGCTGGCAGGTGAGCATCACCGAGATCCCCACAAGGTCCGCGCCGGCATCAAAGGAGAGGGGCTCCACATTCTCGTCATAAAAATTCAGGGTCACCTCTTCCGGAACCTCGGCGGCAAACACCACCGGCCCGTGGGGGGGAAGATGAAACTCGGTCTGCCGGGAGAGCTTTGTCCAGGCAGGGTATATCAGATCCATTCTCATAGTTCGTTACTCTCCGAAATAACCGGTCATATCCACCCGGTCCGTTCCCCGCGACCGGGGCCTTAACGCTTCAGGCAAAAACGCCCATTTACTCGTTCATCCACCCGCCGTTGCGCGGGCACCGTCGGGCCGCTTTCCATGGGCACCCTGAAGACCTTTCCACCATGGAGGGGCCTCCGTTTTCGCCGCCGAACTTCCGCCCCAGGTAAATCAACCAAGTACTCACTTGCCCATCCGCCCGCCGGCCAGCGTAAGGCATCTCTCGGCCGGTTCCAAAGAAGCCTTTGAGGGCTATTGCGCCATGGAGACTTTCACCATTTCCGCCGTCGGACTTCCGGGCTCGGTAAGTCACCCACACATCATTCGTCAGCGGACGCCGATAGCGCCGCAGACATCGCCGATCCGGTTCCCATGGGCTTTTGAAAGTGTGTCCGTCATGGAGGAGACCGCCATTTCCATCATCGGACTACCGAGCTCGGGAAATCGCCCACCAACTCATTCGTCAGCGGACGCCGATGCCGATGCCGCCGTGAGACATCGCCGGGCCAGCTCCCCGGGGCTCTTGCAGGGGTGTCCGTCATGGAGAAGACCGCCGTTTCCGTCATCGGATAAAAAGCCGTATCGCTCCTTAGCGCCTTCGCTTTTTCCAAGGAGAAAGAAGAGCACTCCTGAAGAATCTTTGCCGGGCTCCTCCCCCCCCATGAATTCGGGAACACCAAGGTCGCAGATTCCCCATAGAACAAGGTCCAGCTCCCCATCCGCGATATAGTCCCATGCGGCGGAAAGCCCCCTCATCTCCCCGGGCGCATCTTCCCCCACCACGAACCCCGGCCCGGTAAGGCCGAAGTGAATGGATGCCTCCCCGATAAAGGAGCTGGGAAGGGTATAGGCAAAGAGGTTGGGGCTTGAAAGAGCGCCGTTTTCAGGCATCACCGTGCCGAAGTAATCGTGGTCCGTTGCAAGGCAGCCGTGCCGGGTGGAAACCACCATGCCGATCTCCCTGTTTTTCTCCCAGGCGCCCATTCCGGCATCCCCCAGGGCCATGGCGATCCCGGCGATCCCGTTCCGGGAGTAATCGTCAAGGCGGCCGAAATGGCGACGTGTCTCTCCAAACACCGCCTTGCTCGTCACCCTGGGAAATGCGTTTGCCGCCCCCATGGAAAAGGAAAGATCCCCGGTCTTTACAAGTTCTCCGCCCATGCCCGTTCCAAGGGCGTTCACCCAGCCCAGCCCCAAAATCACAACGGCCATTGGTCACCTCCCTTTTCCAGGATCAGGGCGGCATTGATTCCGCCGAAGCCCGAATTGGTGGAGAGCAGATACCTTCCCTCGATCGGGAGCGGCAGGGAACTCACCCGGCCCTCACCCTTTTCCTCGGGCCTTTGAAGCCCCGCCGTGGGGGGCAGAAAGCGTTCGTGGAGCGCCCTGATGCAGAGGGCCGCCTCGATCCCCCCGGCAGCGCCCAGGGTATGCCCCAGAGCCCCTTTCACGGAGGTCACCGGCAGCTTTTTATCCTTGAATACCGCATCGAACGCGGTGAGCTCCATCATATCGTTGTAAACGGTCCCGGTGCCGTGGGCGCAGATTCCGGCCATCTCCACCGGCACCGCCCCGGCCCTCTCCATGGCCCGCCCGATTGCCCGGATCAGGCCCCTTCCGTCCCTTGCCGGCGCGGTCACATGGGCGGCATCCGAAGCCTCCCCCCACCCGGCAACAAGTCCGAGGCAGCGTCGTCCCTCTTTTTTCGCGCGCCCCTCCTCCATGAGGAGCAGGGCGGCGGCCCCCTCCCCGAGCATCAGGCCGTTCCGCTCCCGGTCAAAGGGCCTCGCCCCGTCGGGCGACAATGCCCCGAGGGCCGAAAACCCAGAGAACACGAACTCGGTCACAAGATCCGCGCAGCAGACCAGGACCGCATCCGCCCGTCCCGAGGCGATCATGGCGGCCCCCCTGCCAACGGCAATGGTGGAGGAGGCGCAGGCGGCGGAGATATTCATTCCGGCATCCCCGAGGGCAAGTCTCTTTGCCGTCATCCGGGAAAATGCGGACAGGGGCAGGGCATGGGCGCCGCCGCCATTGTCCCGGCAAATTCCCTCCAGGATGTCCACGGCCCCCTTGGTGGTGGCGGTGATCAGCCGGGCGTCGCCGGGAACCGGCCCGAAACCCTCCAGCAGCCGATCCAGGAGATCCACCATCCGGGATTTCGCCGCGCCGGCATCCCCTTGGAGCGAAAGGGCCCCGCCCGCGCCGCGGCTACCCGATGTCCCGAAAATCGCCGGGTCCGGCAGGGGCATGGGGCAAAGCCCCGGAATCAGCGCGGCGGTACGGGCATTATAGTTGTCCGTGGAAAAGCGATCCACGTCCGTTATGCCCTTTTGCCCCCGGGCAAGGGCCTGCCAGACGGTTTCAAGATCGTTTCCAAGGGAGGTAACGGCCCCGGCATCGGTTATCCAGATCCGTTTCAAGTCAGCTCCCCCTTTTCCCAGCGATCGCAAAAGGCCTTGAAATAGGGCGGATGGACCATGCAGATGTTTCGTTCGGTATCCAGCATCATCTGAACGGTATAGCCCCTTGCCGCCTGCTCCCCTTTCCTGTTTCGGATGATGAACTCGAAGTTGATCCGGGCGGCCGGAGACCAGTGGAGAATTCCCTCCACGGTAAATTCATCCCCAAAGGCCAGGGGCGAAAAATGATCCACATGGAACTTCTTGATGGGGGCCAGGATTCCGTTGCGGTAGAGGTCCATGTACCCGATACCGTACTTTTCCCCCAATGCAACCCGGGCATCCTCGAAGAAGCTTGCATAACGGCCGTGCCAAACGATCCCCAGGGGATCCACCTCCTCGAAGCGCACCCTTCTCTCCACCGTGCACGCGAGGGGCGCGGGGGCGCCTTCTTCCTTCGGGAAATATGCCTTTCTCATCCGGATTCCCCCTGTCTCGTCATCTCACCGATCTCCTCCACCATCATTGCCTTCACCTTTTTCCTGAACTCCACATGGGCGCTTTCCCCGCTGAATTCCCCCGGGTCAACGGGGTCCAGCACCCGGAAGCCCACCCGTGCCGGTCCCAGCCACCAGCGCCCGGGCGGAAGAAGGTCGTCGGTTCCGGTAATGCAGATGGGCACCACCTCCACGCCGGCGTCCACGGCCAGCTTGAACGCCCCGGAGTAAAACCGCCTTATTCTTCCATCGGGACTCCTGTGCCCCTCGGGAAAGAACAGGAGCGTACTGCCCTCTTCCAGCAACTCCCCCGAGATGCCCACCAGGGTATCCCAGTCGTACCCTTCCACGTTCAGGTAACGGGCAAGGTGCATGAACGGACGATAAAAGGGGATCTTGAAGGGCCAGGACCTCACGGCAAACACAACATTGTCGAAGGGGAAGAGTCCCACGCAGTAAGTGTCGAAAAACGAGAGGTGGTTGAGCACGACGATTCTCGGCCGCCCCGGCGTCATCTTCTCCAGCCCCTCGGGCGCAAAGCGGACAAACGGGGAAAAGAGCAGCAGCCAGCCCTTGCCGTAAACCCATACCAGCTTGCGCATCACGCGATCCGCCGGCAGGCCGGAGATGAGCTTCACCATGAGGAAAGCCGGTGGAAACAGCACGATTCCCAGCAGGGTCCAGGCGGCCAGGAGCGGATAGAGGGTGATGTTCATCAACACCACCTTGAGGAAATATGCCGCTTCCCTCCACCCCGGCAACTTCCGTGCCCCGATTCCCTGTTCAAGTTCCGAAAAAACCCTTGAAAAACTACGCAAAACACCCCCCGTGACGCGACAGCGTCCCGATATTCTCTTTTTACTTATACGGCGAAGGTTATACCCGTCGCGCCGGGAACAATTGAGCGTAGTTATCATTTAAAGATCCGTTTGTCCATGCAGGCCACAATCCGTCCTGCAGATTTCGCATTCAAGGCATCGGGCGGGGGCATGGACGGGCTCCGTCTTCTCCCCGTTTCCTTCCGTTGTAACGCCCGGCTTACCCTTATGCTGTTCCGCAGGGAACACCCGTGTTTCCCGCTCGGATTCGCGGGGGGAGAACGCAAAGTCGTCAAAAAGATCCCGGGGAGCTTCGGAAAACCCCAGTTTTCCGGGATTCATGATATCCAGGGGATCGAAGAGCTTCTTGATGCGTTTCATCATCCCGTGGGCCCCACCCAGTTCCTCGGCGATAAAGGGCGCCCGGGACAGGCCGATGCCGTGCTCGGCCGATATGGTTCCCCTCAGCTCCAGGGCAATGCCGAAGCACGCCCGGGTAAGTTTTTCGGCCCGGTTCCAGCCGTCCCGGTCTTCGGGGTCGAGGATAAAGGTGGCGTGGATGTTTCCGTCCCCGGCATGGCCGAAGAGCACGATGGGAATCCCGTGGGCCTTTGCCGACGCCTTGACGCGGGCCATGGCCTCGGGCACCCTGGATACGGGCACCCCGATATCCTCGGCCATGGGAACCAGCCTGGCGCCGGGGGTGAACGCGGAAAGGGAGTTGATAAGCCGGTTCCTGAGGCTCCAGACCCGGTCCTTCTCCGCCGCGTCCATGAAGAGATACCGCCGCCGGGCGCCAAGGCCTTCGCAAAGCTCCGCCACCTCCCCGATCCGCTCTTCCACATCCCCTGCCTTGCCGTCCGCCTCGATCATCAGGAGCCCCTTCACGCCGCCAAGGTCCCGCCCGATCCCCCTTGAAAAATCCTCCATGGAGAGGCCGTCCATCAGTTCGCACGAGGAGAGGGAGAGATCCGCCGTAACCAGTGAAACAGCCGCCCCGGCGGCATCTTCCAGGGTGGGAAATCCGGCCAGGCACACGGCCGTCGCGGCCGGTCTCGGAACGATGCGTAATACGGCCTCGGTGATCACCCCCAGGGTGCCTTCGGCCGCAGCGAACAGGTGGGTCAGGTCAAAGCCGGTGGATGCCTTGCGGGTGAAATGCCCGGTCTTCACCACCTCTCCCGAGGGGAGCACGGCGGTGAGGCCAAGGAGATAATCGCGGGTGGTGCCGTACTTCCCGGCGCTCCTGCCCGATGCGTTGGTGGAGATCATTCCCCCGATGGTGGCGACCTCGAGGCTTCCGGGGTCGGGGGGAAAAAAGCGATCCCCCGGAAGGGCCCGGTTGAGCTCCCCGCAGATCACCCCGGGCTCCACCACCACGTAACCGTCGTCCCGGTTGATCTCGCGCACCCGGTTCATCCGGGAGAGATCCAGCACGATCCCCCCCGCCACGGGCAAAACAGCCCCGGTGACGCTGGTGCCGGCCCCCCTCGGGGTAACGGGTATTTTCCGGGCCGCCGCATATGCGATCACCGCCCGCACCGCCTCCTCGCGGCCGGGCAGGAGAACAGCGTCGGCGCGCCCCCTGTAGATGGACATATCCCTCTCATAGCCGCAGCAATCCCCGTGCCCGGTCAGGACGGCGCCTTCGCCCACAATGGCCGTTAATTCCCGGATCTCTTCCTGTTTCAGCATGGCCTAACCCTCGCGGCCCGAATCGAAGTCGAGGACAACGGCCCCGTTTGTTCCCCCGAACCCGAAGGAGTTGGAAAGGGCACGGCCGACGGCAGCCTCCCGGGTCTCGCCGACGATATGGATATGGGGTCCCTCCTCTTCCATGGCGGCATAGTTGATCGTGGGGGCGATAAAATTCCCCCGGGCCATGAGGGCCGTGTAGATCACCTCGCTGATCCCGGCCATCCAGCATTCGTGGCCGGTCATGGACTTGGTGGCGGAAACCGGCTTGTCGGGGCCGAACACCCGGCTGATCGCCCGGGCCTCCACGACGTCCCCGGTGGGGGTGGAGGTGGCATGGGCGTTGATATAGTCGATCTCGGAAGGGGATACACCCGCGTCCCCGAGTGCCGCTTCCATGGCCGTTACCGCGCCCTCCACGCTGGGCCGGGAGAGGTTCCCCCCCGCATCGGAGGAGAATCCGTAACCTTCCACCACCCCGTGTATCCTTGCCCCCCTGGCCCTTGCATGGGCAAGGTCCTCCAGGACCAGACAGGCCCCGCCGCCGCTGGGCACCAGGCCGTCCCTGCCGGCATCGAAGGGGCGGCTGGCCCCTTCGGGGTCGCCGTGGCGGATGGAGAGGGCGCCGAGGGCGTCGAAACTGGCCATCCCCATCCAGTTGGTCTCCTGGGCGCCGCCGGCGATCACCACGTCCTGGAGGCCGCTCCTGATCAGCATCAGGGCCTGTCCCACCGCGTGAACCCCGCCGGCACAGGCCGCGCTCAGGGTCCAGTTGGCGCCCTTCACCCCCAGGAGGGCGGCCAGGTTCATGGTGACGGTGGAGTTCATGGTCTTGAAGATGGAACCCGACTGGATAAAACGGTTCTTCCCGTGCTCCCTTGCCGTGTCCACGGCCGTGACCCCGGCCCTGACGGTGCTGTCGTTGGAGAACACCACGCCGCAGCGGGGACTTTGAATCACCTCCCCGGCCAGCCCGGAGTCTTCCACCGCATCCAGGGCCGCCCAGCAGCCGTAGCGGGCCGGCTGCCCCATGGTTCTCAGGGCCTTTCGCTTCAGCCCCTTTTCGCCGATATCGAATCCCCTGATCTTCCCCGTGAGGCCGGACCTGAATCCCCGTTCCAGCCGTGAAGGGTCCAGGACGATACCGGATTTTCCTCTTTTCAGTGAATCTTCCACCTCATCCACGTGGTTGCCGATACAGGAGACGATCCCCATGCCGGTGATCGCCACCTTCCGCCCGCCGTTAACGCTGTCCGTCATTTGCCTTTTGATTTCCTTTCCGTCAGCAGATGCCGCCGTTGACGCCGATCACTTGCCCGGTGATGTAGGATGCTCCGCTGGAGCAGAGGAAAACAACTGCGGCAGCCACCTCATCGGCGGTTCCGGGCCTTCCGGCGGGTATGGTTTTCTTGATCTCGTCCATGGGAAGCGCCTCGGTCATATCGGTTTCGATAAACCCGGGGGACACGGCGTTCACCGTGATGTTGCGCTTGGCCACCTCCTTTGCAAGGGCCTGGGTGGCGCCGATAAGCCCCGCCTTGGAGGCCGAGTAGTTCACCTGCCCCGGAACGCCCACCTGGCCGGAGGTGGAGGTGATGTTCACGATCCTCCCGGCGCGCTTTCTGAGCATGTTCTTCACGGTGAGGCGCGTGACGTTGTAGAAACCGGTAAGGTTGGTATCCAGAACATTCCCCCAGTCCTCCGCCTTCATCCAGACCAGGAGCATATCCTTCCTGATCCCGGCATTGTTCACCAGGATATCGATGCGGCCGTGCTCCTTCACGATCTCGCTTACGGCCGCTTCGGCGGCCTCGGTGTCCACCACGTCGAAGGGTACAAGGGCGCCCGTGCCCCCGGCCGCCTCCACCATCTTCAGGGTCTCCTCGGCCGTGTCCCTGCCCGACCGGTAATTGATAAGGACATGGCGGCCGGTTTCCGCCAGCGCAACGGCGATGGCCCGTCCGATTCCCCTGCCGGCACCGGTGACCAGTGCAATTTCCTTTCCGGTATTTTCTTCCATTTTATCCTCTTTTATTTTGTTGATGCCCTCGCAAAACAGCCGGCGTTTGGTTGCCCGCCGGCACCTTGCGGCAATCGAGAAGCATATGGGCCGTGCAATTTTGCTTTTTTATTCTATATATACGATTTGCCCCGGATAAGCAGGAGCCTCGTTCGGGGGAGCGGAAAAAATGATATCCACAAAAGAAATCCGTCCCCCTTTTTGGTAAATAAATCTATCCCCTTATTGCGATGCCCCCGTAAAAAAGCAGGAGGTTGATTACTTGTCAACACCCAACGGGAGCCGGGAAACATATGGATCGCGCCATGTTCCGCCTTGCTTTTTCAAAATACGCGATCCAGCCGTGATGGAAGAGGCTCGATTACAGCGCCTGCTTCAGCACAAGGGCGGCGTTGACGCCCCCGAAGGCGAAGTTGCAGCTCATCACCGTCCGGAGCTCCTTTTCCATCAGGGTCTTTACGTGGCAAATCCCGGCGCATTCAGGGTCCTCGTTTTCCAGGTTCAGGGTGGGGGCAATAAACCCCTTTTCCATCATCATCAAACAGAAGATCACCTCCATCACCCCGCTTGCGGCAAGGGTGTGGCCGGTATAGCCCTTTGTTCCGCTCACCGGGACCCTGTCCCCGGCGAACGCGGCGATTGCCCGGGCCTCCACGGCGTCCCCCTGGAGGGTTCCGGTGGCGTGGGCGTTGATATAGTCGATCTCCCCGGGGGTGACGCCGGCATCCGTCGCGGCCTCGATCATGCAGCGGCGCATCCCGTCCTCGCTGGGGGATGTCATATGGCGGCCGTCGGAACAGGTGCCGAACCCGGCGACCTCCCCGTATATGCGGGCGCCCCGCTTCACCGCATGGTCGTATGCCTCGAGGATCACCACGCCGCCGCCCTCCCCCACCACCATCCCGTCCCTTTTGTCGTCAAAGGGGCGCGGTGTTTTTTCGGGGATCATGTTGTACGCCCTGGAAGCCGCTCCCAGGATATCGAAAACACCCGCCGTGGTGGGGTGAAGGTCCTCGGCCCCGCCGCAGAGCATGATATCCTGACGCCCTGCCCGGATCGCCTCGGCGCCGAACCCGATGGCCTGGGTGGAAGAGGCGCAGGCGCTGCACGGAGCGATAAGCCTCCCCCTGGTTCCCGTCATGGCGGCAACGTTGGCTGCCGCGGTGTGGCTCATCACCTTCATGAAGGTGGTGCCCTCCTGGGCCCCGACACCGCCGGCGTCAAAATAGTTTCGAAACATCTCCTCGAGAACGGCGGCCGAGCCCATGGTGGATCCCATGGAAACACCGGTCCGGTCCGAGTCCAGCATCTCGGGTAAAAGCCCGGCATCCGAGATCGCATCCTTGGCGGCAAGGGCCGCCAGCAGGGAGACCCTGCCCATGGTCCGCCGGTACTTCCGGCTGATCCTTTTCGGGTCGATCCCCGAAACCACCCCGGCAACCCCCGTGCGCAGGCCTCCGACCTCGCCCCACGCCTCCATCCCCCGGACCCCCGACCTTCCCGTCGTCAGGGCCAAGGTCACGGACGCCGGGCTGTTTCCCACCGGGGAAACAATGCCCATCCCCGTTATCACCACTCGCTTCATCTGGTTTCCTCGACTATCTTCGTCATCAATCCCTCTTGACCCGGCAGAACGCTGCAGGTCACCACCGCGCTGGTCAGGGCCCCGAGAATCCCCGGCAGGAATATGCTCTGGCCGGCCAGCATCAGCCCCCGCACCCGGGTCGCCGGCAGGAACCGGCTCCGCCTGAAGGAGGTCGTGCACTTGCGGATTCCGTAGGCAGTTCCCCCCGGCGCGAGGGTATACTCCTCGAAGGTCACCGGGGTATAGGTATCCTCGACCTTCAGGCGCCCTTTCAGCTCGGGCAGGCGGGCTTCCATCAGGGAACGGATTTTTTCTCCCAGCCGCTCCTTCAACCCGTCGTATTCGGACGTTCTTGCCCCGCCTCCCTCGGGGGGGCCGAATGTCCCGCCCGGAACCGTCGCCATGGCGGTAACGGCATGGCGCCCACCTTCGCCGGGCAGGGCACTGCAATATACCATATGGGGCCACCCGGTCAATTCCGGTTGTCGCTCCGTGTACTGCGCTCCCGTATCCATGGATTCGTAGATATAGGCATCCCTTCCCCCGAGCGGGCAGGCGCCCCCCCGGAACGTCATGGCCACCCCGAAGGCCCCGGGGGTGTTCTCGCTCTCCCGGAGCCGGTTCCTGAACACGGGGCGAAACTCCTTTTCACCGCAGAGGGTGAGCAGACTTCCGGGATGCCCCGTGTGAATCACCAGGTCCCCCCGGAGGACCTCGCCGCCTTTAAGGCGGACGCCCCGCGCGCTCCTCTCCTCCGCGAGGATCTCCTCAACAAGGGCACCGCACCGCAGCTCGCCGCCCCTTTTTTCCAGGGCCGCCGCGAACACGGCGCCCATGGGGGCCCGCTTTTCGTCCACCCGAAAGGAGCTCTGGAGAAAGGAATCCATCACAAGGAAATGGGTCTCCGCCGGGCAATGGTCCGGGTGGAGCCCGTAAAGGGGGTTGGCCGCCGTGAGAACGCTTTTCAAGGGCTGGGAACAGCCGAGCCCGTCGAGAAGGGCGGTGAGGGAGAGGGAGCCGTCCATGTTCCCGCCGGTGAAGTCTCCCGAAAGGGTGTAGAACCCGAACCCTTCAACCGAGGCGGCCATGGCCGCGAAATAGGCCCTGATCGCCTTTTCCTCCCCGGGAAAAAGGGAGATAAGCCGTTCCCTGAAGTTCTCCGCGCCCTTTGGCACCCCCAGCCGCATTCCCGGGAAAACGTACTCCTCGAACCCATCTTCGTCCATGGGGACCAGGCGGAGGTCGTCCAGCACCCCCAGGTACTCGAAGTAGCGCCGGAGCACCTGCCCCTCCTCCAGTGCGCCCAGCCTGTGCACCCCCGTGGGAAAGGTCATGCCGCCCCGCTTGAAGCTCTGCATGAGGCCGCCCGGAATTCGGTGCTGCTCCAGAACGATGACCCGGAGCCCCGATTTTGCCAGGATCAATCCGGCCGTCATGCCGCTGACCCCGGAGCCGATAATTATCGCATCATATTTCATTTGAAAAACTTGCTCCCATACCCGATTCCCCCCGGATTCCGTTCTTCAAGCACCCGGCCCGCAGCGGGGATAAAGACCAGTGCCGACCCGAGGCAGGCGATCATTCCGATCAACCCCGCCGCCCCGATGGAAAAAAGGGCCTGGTGCCGCGCGAACACCAGGGTGGCGAACCCCCCCGTGGTGGTCAGGGCGCAGATCACCACGGCCCCGCAGGTAACGGCCCTGAGGCCGTCTTCTTCGTCTTTTGAAAGAAAGCTGTTCAACAGGAAGATGCTGAAATCCACCCCCACGCCGAAGATAAAGACGATGAACAGCATGCTGATGAGGTTCACGGAGATCCCCAGATGCCCCAGGGCCCCCAGGGTGGCCGGCAGGCTCACCGCCACCGGAAGGATCACGGCGGCCACCAGGGTCTTTCGCCTCAGGAAAAAATAGAGGCAGGCCAGGATCGCCGCGCCCGCCACAACGGCGATCTTCCCAAACTCCTTTTGCACCAGGGAAGCGCAGTGGGCCGCGAACCGCCCCCTGTCAAGCACCAGGGCGCCGGGAATCGCCTGTTCGACCCGTTGGGAAACCTCCTCTCCAACCCCGGATGAGGCCGGATAAAAGGTGGTGAGCACAAGGTGTTCCCCGTTTGCCCGCGTAAGGATCTTGGAGTCGACCAGGCCGGAGACCGCCGTATCCCCATACGCCTCGGGCCCCATGGGTTCCGGAGCCTTATCCAGACGCCGGAAAAAGGGATCGAATGCGTCCTCGGAAAAGCCCAGGGAGGCCGCCGAGGCAAGGAGATTGCGCCTGAAACCGTTTTGCTCAGCAAAGTCCCAGAACGCTCTCCAGCGTTCAAGGTTCGCGGCCTGGGTCTCTCTTGCCGGCAGCATGCCGGAAACCCCCGAGAAGGTTCTTATTTTCCTATCCGCCTCCAGGACGGTGAGGACTCCGAACAGGCGATCATTCTTTTCCAGGGCCGCCTCCAGCGTATCCCCCCGCACGATCACCAGGGAGGGGGAGAAATCCCCCCAGGTTTCCATGACCCGGTCGAAATCCGCCTTGACCGCAGGACTGAGCCCGTTCAGGCGCGAAAGCTCCCCTTCGAAGCGAAAATCGCCGATCCCGGCAATGCAGAACGCGGCCGCCAGGATCGCCGGAACCAGCACAAGCCCGCCGCGCCTTCCCGAAAGGGAAAGGAAACGGCCGCAGAGATCCGTCAGGGGGATCAGGGGCGACCGGTGGACCGGCCGATCCATGGCGATGCAGCGCTTCAGGAGAAAAATGGAAAACAACCCGGCACAGGACACGGCAAGGGCCGCGAATAAACCCATCTGCCTCTGCCCGGGCAATGCCGAGAGGGTCAGGCAGAGGAAGGCCGAGACCGTGGTGGCCGCCCCCATGCCAAGGGGAAAGACAAGCCGGCCGCACGCATCGGGGCGCTCTTTGGGCGGCACGTTGTCCATCATATAGAGGAGGTGCACCCCGAAATCCACGGTGATGCCGGCCAGGACACTGCCGCAGCCAAAGGCGACGGCCGAGACCTTCGTGCCCAGGAGTCCCATGACGGCCGATGCCGCGGCAAGGGAAAATCCCGTGGGTAGAAAGAGCAGCAAAACATAGGTGCGATTCCTGAAAAACAGGAGCCCCATGAGGAAAATCGACAGGGAGAGAACCCAGAGGGCCCGCTTCACATCCTTCTGGATCACCGAGGCGTTGTCGAAGGTGGCCACATGGGCCCCGGCAAAGGAGATCAAGGGCCCTTCCGATGCCCCGTTCCCCGCCGCGCGGAGGCGCGCCCCGTTCGCAAAACGGATCAGCGCCTCTCCCCGCGCCGTTTCCGATGCCGGAAAAGCCGGGGTGGCGATCATGAGGAGGTGACGGCCGTCCCCGCTCCATATGCGCCCTTCCCTGACCCGGACGCCCTTATATCGTTCGTCCGCGGATTTGAGCTTTTCCATGAGGATCTCATCCATGCCGATGGGGTCGGCAAGGAGGCTGCCCGCGGCAAGGCTGCCCCCGGGCCCCAGGAGGGTCCGCCGGGTGCGCGCCATGCGAACCTTGAGGGATTCGGGGGAAATCAGCTCCCGGATCCGCGCAAGTTCGGCGGGCCCCGCCAGCAGTCCCGCATGCCCGGTCACCGTATTGTAGAGCTTGAGGAAGCGATCCGGGGAGAAGCGGTAGACGATTCCGGTGAAATAGTCCGAGGCCTGAAATTCAGCATACAGGGCATCCGCCGCTTCCACGGCCGCCGCAAGGTCCGCTTCCGAAGAGGAGGCGGCCTCTATATCCACGTAAAACGCATCCGCCATGGGAATGTTTTCAACGGCAAAGATAAATTTCGCCACCTCGGGATCGCTCTCCGGCAGCATGGAGATGATCCGCTCATCGAATCGCAACCTGAACAGGGAAAATCCCACGAGCAGGAGAATCACCACAAGGGTGCCCACTCGCCACAACAGGGGGTTTCCGCTACTCTTCTCCCCCTCTTCGCTTCCTTGCCGCATACCGTTTTCCCCGCCCATATTCCTATCCCTGTTTCTTACCGGAGACACGCACCCCCGTCCCTTTCCGGAATCTATAAATATTCCCGGTTCGCGGCCCCGGGCGGCAACGTCCTTTTTCGCTTCCACTCCCTGCCGGTTTTCCCGAGAGATACCCTTTCATTTTTTTCGCCGATCCCGCGATTCCACGAACGCACCCGAAGACTTCTTTCCAACCGTCTGTCAAGACGACAATTCAACACACTGATTCGACGCGAATCCAAACACTTGCGATTATCGAGATCTTGAATCGATAAAGCCGCGCTTCCAGGATGTCGGATTGTTGCCTTATCAAGACGATGCACTTGGCTCCTGGTACGACATGACCGATGCCCAACCGTAACCTGAACCGCCACAACACACAACGGCATCGGAAGTCAAATGTACAGCCCCTTGTTATTGACCGCCTCGGAGGAGCCGCCGAAAGCGCCTTGTTCCCCCGGATCAAGCGGGCTAAGCCTTCCGGTCCATAACGGAAGAAGGGCCCCATGGGCCGCCTTCCGATTGGTTCCCCCATCGGGATAGATTTCATCACCAACCCATTGAATCCCGTTTGTACTAACCGATTGCCTCCCGTTTGTAAATGGAAGGTTCCGGAAGCGCCGAGGCAAACGCATGTCGCCCGGGAATGCGGAAATGACGGAATGCCCGCCGGCCACCGATACTGTCCGTGCCTTTAAAATCATAGGTCTTCACTTCACAACGAGATGAATTCACCGGGCTCGAAATCCACGCGCGACGGATTTTCCATGAGCACTTTTTCCACGGGATCGGTCGAGACTTCGTCGCTTTTTCATTTACATCTAAAACTTGCAATCACGAGCCCGACCAACCCCATAAGAGACTGTAATTGTGATCAATTTTCCATAAATGTGTGACTCATTCATTTCAAGGCGCGGCATTTTTCCAGGAATACCCGCACGGCCTTGAGATACTGAGCAATTTTGAATCTTAAACGATTTCAATTGCAAGTTTCAGGTTACACGGTTTCGGTTGACACTAAAGGTACGTTGGGATAGTTTCACTGGTCAAAGTAGTCAACGACTGCATTCTTTACTTTTTCGGCAACTCACATTATTTTCGACATCTGATTTTTTCCCAGGAGGAATACCATGAACCTGAAAAGAAGCATTGGCCTATTCGTCGGCATTCTCTTTATCTTCACGCTCTTCGGCTGCGTCAGCGGTTCAGGCGGAAAGAAAACCCCGGAACCCGTTGATACGGGTAAAATCGTCTACCTGAAAAACAACATCCATGTGCAGAAAAAATTCAGCAGGGGCGGAGAAGCGGTTTACAGGGCAAGTTACGCCAACTACACGGCGCCGGGACAGGGCCACATGATCATCCCCCTGAACACCCCCGTCACCATCAAAAAATCCAGGAGCATCCGGGGCGCCGGAATCCTCATCACCACCAAGGACGGCAAAAAGATCCACTTCGAATTCAACTCCCGGAATATGGGAATGGCCCCCGAGGATTATTTCGACTACATCACAGCTCCCAACAAGGTTTCCATGAAGGGCCTCTCGAAAAAGGACCGCAAGGGGATCACCAACGGAAAGGCCTACGTGGGCATGAGCAAAAGGGGAATCCGCATGGCCCTGGGATATCCCGCCCTGCACAGAACCCCCACCCTCGAAGAAAACACTTGGTTTTACTGGAAGAACCGTTTCAGAACCATGGCCGTCGAGTTCAACTCAAAGGGCAGGGTTCGCAATATCCGGGGCTAAGGCAGGCCGGGAAGCATATCCAAGGAAAAAGAGGGTCCGTGCGGGCACCGGCGAAACAGGCCCGCACCGATCTCTAAAAACAGCAAGGCCTTCCGTAAGCGGAAGGCCTTTTCCTTTTCCATCGCCTTTTACCTGCTGTCCCCGCCCGGGGGCTCACGGTTTCACCATTTTGATATTATCGGTGAGATCGCGCCGGAAAAGTCGTTCCCTTTTCCCGAAACACACTCAGCCCCACCTGCCGGGCGAATGGTGTGATGAAGCAGCGCCGGCAGTTCCGGTTTCGCGAGCCATGGGCGGAGCGGGCGATCGCGCTTTCCCCATCCACAAGTAGGGATCAACCTTGAATCGAGGATCCCGCGTTCGGGGCACGCCAGCATAGATGCAGGCGGCGGCCGTCGCCTCGCCTGGTTTGCACGGAAGCGCGGGGAGCGCTCCCCAGTTCCTCGATCATGGCCTCGGCAACGGTCATGTGCGCGTCGGCGCAATCCTTCAGCCATTTTCCGGATGCCACCTCGTCCACGACCTCGGTGATCACCTCCAGTTCCGTGACGGGCCACTTTCTCCTCGCGAAGTTCTCGGGATCGATCCGGTCGCAGGTGGGCACCACCAGCATCCTCGCAGCTTCCGCCTTTTTAAAGGTCCCGCCTTCAAACCCCTGGGTATAACGGTTGTAGCGGTCGGTGATCCTGCGATTGGCGGCCTGGATATCCGCCTTTGCCCCCATGCGGTCGGCCATGCGGTCGGCCAGCGCAAGGGCGCGGGCGCGGCCCGGGTGCTCCGGATCGTCGAGAAAGGGAAGGATGGCGTATACGAAGGCCCTTGGAATCCAGTGCTCCCGGAAGCGGGCATTGACATAGCCGGCAAAGGGCTGGTCCCACTCGTGACTGGGCACCCCGTGGGCATCGAGCATATAACGGGGCAGCCAGCGATCCCACAGGGCCGCCTTTACCCTTGCCTCGGGAAATCGCGGCGTTTGTGCGTGGTAATCCCCGTACCACTCCACGCCCCAGGCATTGTAACGGGCCGCATGTAGCTTGTGGTCCCTGCACCCGGGTATCAGCTTCTCGAAGGTGGCCACGCCGTCGGCATTCTCCATGGGAATAAACACCACGTTCACCCCCTCCAGCAGCCTTTGCCCCTCTTCGCTTGCGCCCAGACGCCACGCGAGGTTCAGCATGGCGTTGGTGGAGGAGATCTCGTTGGCATGGTGCCGGGCGTTTATGAGCAGGGTCGGTTTGAGCAGGCGATCCCTTGCCGCCGAAGAGTGGCGGCCGTGCTTCTTGAGCACGGCTTCCAGAACGGGGATGGGACGCCCCTGGATGCTCTCCCCTCCCCGATAGAGGGAAAGATGGGGCATCCGGGCCATGCCGCTTAGATAATCCCCGGTCTCCTCGAAATTGATGTAGCGATCAAGGGGAGGCTCCGGGGAAACAAACGGATACGCCTGGTCCCGGCTTTTTCTCCGGGGGAGTCCGGGTTTGATCACAAGGCCGTCCTCCCCCCCGTAAAGGGGCAGGCCCAGTGCCCGGACAACTTCGAGGAGCAGCTCCCGATCTTCGAAAGCCCTGCCCGGCCCCTCTTCCAGATGGAAAACCGGCTCGTTTTTTTCGAGGCTCATGGCGGAAATCCGGGGTTTTGCCGGGCCGTCGGCCGGTTTTCCCGCCGCTTCAATCTCCATGGGCACGGCCCGGAGGGCGGCATGTGGCCTGCCGTTTCCGGTGTCGGCGGAGACCCTCGGCAGCACAAGGCCCAGCTGGAGCCCCTGGGGAAGGTCATGGGCCTTTGCGTACAAACGGAAGAATTCGAGGAAGCCGAAGTAGAGATCCTCGTGAAGGGCCTCCATGGGGCATACCCTCTCCTCGTCCAGCCCCAGCCTTAAATCGGTCTCGTCCACGGCAACGTCAACGGCGATTTGACTCCAGAAAGCGGGGCTTCCCGAGGTCACAAGGCTTTCGCGCCTTTCATCCATAAAGGCTTCCAGTTCGGGAAGCCAGCGCTCCTGCAGGATCTCCCAGAACGCCTGCCGGTCCGTGGGAATCTTCTCAAGGACCTCCGCAGCCCCCGTCAGGCATACCGCCGAACAGGCGGGATGGGTGCTGCCCTGTTCCGGCCTCCGGGTGAACAACGGCATTTTGTGAACCATCGGGGTGAAGCGCTCTTCAAAGAGCATATTGCCCGCGCTGTCCCATGCCCTGAAACAGTAGGCGGACGAAAGGCCTTCATCGCAACCCAGGGAGATCCTGTCCGGCTCCCAGTTCATTTGGGCGGCAAGGATATCCGGCCCCGGAAAGGCTTCCTGGAGCCACCGGCTCTTCATCTCCAACTGCTCCTCGCAACCGTTGAACGGCTTGAACAGCATCTCCGCCGAAACCGCCCCCTTGCCGGCCTTCAGCATGGGCAGGATCACCTCCATGAGCCAGCCGAGTCCGGGTTTATAGGCATTCAGAACCCTTATTTCGGGGACGTATCCCTTTGCGGCAAGGAGTTTCGCCCACTCGTTCCGGAGACATTCCCGCTTCTCCCGGGGCCTGCTGACAAGGATGGTGCCGAAGATCTCCCCTTCACCCTCCGGGATCTTTTCCATGACCGCCTGAATCCGTTCAACCTCATCCGTCCACGTCACCCGTCTTCTCAGGATGCCCTCTCCCGATCTCTTCCTTGCATAGGGCACCTTCAGCGCATCGCAGGCAGCGGTGACCCGTCCGCCAAGGGGCCTGCCCTTGAGCAGGACGCCGGTTCCCCGTCCTGCGGCATTGTACAATCGGCGGGCCCAGATGCCGGTGCCGCAGCTTCCTCCAAGGGCCTCTTTTACCTCATCGATTTTCGAAAGAACGGTTCGTGCCCGTGAATCACCGTTTACAGGACTGCCCAGAAGCAATCTTGCCCAGGACCTCAGCAGGCGCGAAAGGCCTTCCGACTCTCCCCGCGCGGCAATTTGGGCATCGCCGGCAAAACCGAGCCCGGCCGCCCCCTCATCCTCGGTCACCGTCAAGCAAACAGGGTTGTTCCCCCGAGAGGTGCCGCCGTCGTTTCCCACAACGGTCACCAGTGGAAGCGTAATGTCCGTTGACTCGAGAACGCACCCGGCGACCAGTTCCGTCAACGCCTCCCCCACTTTCCCGGAGATCCGTTCCGCCCCAAGGCATAAACGGAAATTCAAAACGTTCGAACGGGGTTCATCCCCGGCTTTTTGAAACATTACGGGATAAATTCCAAGCAGGTCGTCGAACCCGGCCAAATGCCCGGCATCCGAACAGGCGCCGGGAAACTCTTCCCCACTCCCCCCCAGGGCCCAGACAAAATTGCCGCCGGCCCCCGAAACAATGGCCTGCCGGCCGTTTTTCAACAGGATAATCTCCTGCCAATCCCGTATTCCACCTGTTTCCCCGGGCTCATGAACCGCCGCCGCATCAAGGAGTCGTCCCATGGCCTCGGGCGAATTCCCCTGTACCGCGAACCGCCGGGCTCCTGAACGGGCTATCCGGGCAAGGTGAGGAAAGTCGTCTTTTGCCCGATGCACCAGTAGAATCGAAACGTCGGAGCGATTCGCCTCGCCGGTTGTTTTTTTACGCCCGTCGTTAAGGGGGAAATCGCCCCGCAACCGTTTATCGGCAACAACCAGGGGCAGGTCCAGGGAGGTCACATGAAATGCAAGCCTTGCCGTAAGATTCAATATCCCCGCCCAGACAGGGAGATGATCCATCCCCTCTTCATAGCGGATCTCCATGGCAAGGCGATCGGGATACCCGTCGCCGTTGGTATCTTCAAACAGATGATCCGGAAACAACCCCATCCCCGGATTTGAAAAATCGGATTCGTGCATTTTTTGTCCTTGTCGCCCCGCCGGGGACTTGTCCCCGGCAGGCCCGTCGCCCTTTCGAATAAACCACGTTAAACGCCGTTACCAATGAGGTTGTGATTTACTCGACAAGTTCGATCCTGCAAGTTCTTTATTATTAAGTCTGTTGGAAGCCGTCTGTTTATCCGCTTCATCGAATGATGTTTGCCCGGATCGACAACCCGTGGTGCTTTCTCCCAATAATCCTTTCAACGGGAAAAGTCGATGCGACACTGATCGAGCCCTCAGCGAGCCAGCAGGCCCGTTAAATAGTTTTCCATACGGGCCCGGTCCCGATACTCCTCCAGCACCCAGGATTTTATGGAGGAAAGTTCCTCACGGAAAATCTGAAGCGTTACCGTGTTGCTGGAAGCAAAACCGGCCAGGCGCCCGGGCCGCTCCCCCGGCACATAATGACCGGGCCTTGCGCAGTAATTGAAATTGATATCCCGGTCGTCCGTTGATTCCTTTATGGAGAAGAGCATGTTGGAGCAAACACCGGTGAGGTGAAGCTCCAGGTTGGGATAATTCCGATATGTGTCAAGGAAATTTTCCACATGGCGCCGGCGCCATTGTTTTTCCTCTTCGTAGGGGCAGTTAAGGAGATAGTCCTCCAGGCATTCCTTGCAGATATAGTGAACGATCCTGAAGCGGGCCAGATTCTTCTCGAACTGCATCCTGCGGTGCCGCCCGATGGTTTCCACAAGGTTGCTGTAAACCGGATGTGCCTTTACCAGGCGATCATCGGTAAATGTACGGTGCCCCTCCTCCCTCAGGCAGACCGTGGGCCGATCACTCACCAGAACCTGATCCCCGGGAATAAGTTCCATGGCATACCCCACCAGCTCATAGGCATAAAAATCCCTCAGGGGAAAAAGGGCCGAGGAGCTGCGCCTGCGCGCCGAGGTCCTGATAAAGGTATCCACATCCGCCTCGGAGAGTTTCGCGCGGTCAAAAATGGTCAGAAGCTCATCGATACGGTTCAGATTCAGGTTCAGGGCAACGGCAAAGTAGATCAGCTTATCCCTTGCAACGTTGTTGATATTGTCCTGTTCCAGATCCCTGATATATGTATTGGTCAATCCCGATGCGGTCGCCAGCTGGTTGCGCGGAATTTTGCAGTGTTCCAGCAGGGATTTTACGTATTCGGAGCGCTTCGTTGCTTTTTTTTCCATTACAATCCCATTATATAATGATGTATTTTTGTCGACCTCTTGCCTTGCCCATATCCTTAGTCCCAAATACTCGCTTTCTCCGCCGGTCAAGGGGTATCTATCCCCTTATGCCTCGGGCGACGCACGCTTTTCAAACTCTCCCGGCCGGACGGTCCGGGCCACCACTCTGTCTTGCCCGTTTCATACCCGCCGCTCGGCCCGGCCACCCACATCGCATTGCTTACAAATTCAAGCCGTTGCCATGTGTGATGCAAGCATTTCCAAACGTCACGGTGCAACCGGAGCGGGCCGGGCAACAAATGGCAATGATACAGTCGACTGCAAGACGAGGCCCAAATATTCAATCAGTTAAATATATTACCCCATACCACATTAATATTTTATATTCTACTAGTTTAATATATTTATCTTGACATATTCGCTTACCGTGAACTATAGGATTATACAAAAGGAATACCATCACGGTTTCAGCACCGGAGCGCTTCACCAAATAAAACGAAAAGGCGGATTATCGGCCTCGACTTGATGTTATTGACGATACGGGGACGGGAGCCGGGCCGGCTCCCCCACCGCCGGTCGCCGACAACAACAGTCTCGTTTTATTTATACGACCGGGAACACAAGCAAATTACCCGGACCTGATTGTTCCCATACTCAGGGCTCCTTGTAATTGTCACCCACTGATGAAGGGGGCCCCGGCAAATTGTCTCCTGGTTAACAAATTTGTATTCCTTACCGACTTTGATGTGAAACAACATTCCAATGAATCCGGAATTTCAGTCTGTCGGACTTTTTGGACTGCCGTATTTGCCGTATTTGCCGTATTTGCCGTATTTGCCGTATTTGCCGTATTTGTTGGACTTGTTGGACTTGTTGGACTTGTTGGACTTGTTGGACTTGTTGGACTGTCAGGCTACGGGCTACGGGCTACGGGCTACGGGTTACGAAAAATGCTATAAGCACAAACACCGTTTACTTAGGGAAACATCGGTCGTTGGCGTTAAATATATTGCATTTACCTTTTTAATAGGAGGCAGGTTCATGGGAGTAAAGAAATTCTTGTTGACGCTGTTGATATGTATCGGTCTGGCGGCCGCGATTCCCGCCCAGGCGGCCAAGAGCAATATTCTGATCTGGGGCCGCGGGGGAGATTCGGTAAGCCTGGACCTTGCCCAGGCAACGGACGGCGAATCCATCAAGGCAGGTATCCAGGTGTTGGAAAACCTCGTGATCTTCGAGGACGATTCCATGAAGGTCAAGCCCCAGCTTGCCGAGTCCTGGTCCGTTTCAAAGGACGGGCTGACCTGGACCTTCAAGCTCAGGAAGGGCGTCCGTTTCCACGACGGCGAACCGTTTAACGCAAAGGCCGTTTACGATTCCTTTGCCCGTATCATCGACAAGACCCACCCCCTTCACGGATACGGAAAATGGCGTTACCTGAGCCTCTCCCTGAAGCAGGTGGACAAGATCGACATCATCGACGATTACACCATCGCCCTTGTCACCAAAAAGCCCTACGCCCCCCTTCTCAACAACCTGGCCCTGTGGCTCTGCCCCATTCTCTCCCCCAAGGCCATGGCCGAGTACAAGGACCAGATCGGCCGTCATCCCGTTGGAACCGGCCCCTTTATCTTTGAGAAATGGGTAAAGGACGATCATATCGTGTTCAGGAAAAACCCGGATTACTGGGGCGAGAAAGCAAAGGTGGACAAGATCATCCTCAAATCGATCCCCGAGCCCAGCGCCCGCCTCATGGCACTCCAGTCCGGCGCCGTGGATATCGCGGACGACCTCGACCCGGATTCCATCAAGATGGTCAAGAACATGCCGGGCCTAGAGGTGATCGAACGGCCCAGCGTGAACGTGGGCTATCTTGCCCTGAACACCGAAAAGGAATACTTAAAGGATGCAAGGGTGCGCAAGGCCATCGCTCATGCCATCGACAAGAAGACCCTGATCCAGGCGATCTTCCAGGGACTTGCGGTTCCCGCCAAAAACCCGTTCGCCCCCTCCATCTGGGGATACAACGACTCCATCGAGCCCTATGCCTATGATCCCGCGAAGGCAAAGGCGCTCCTGAAGGAGGCGAACTTCGACTTCAACCGGACCCTGAAGCTCTGGGCCATGCCCGTTTCAAGGGCCTACATGCCCGAACCGGTGAAAACCGCCGAGCTGATCCAGGCCTACCTTTCGGCGGCCGGCGTCAAGGCCGAGATCGTGAGAATGGACTGGGGCGCGTACCTCAAGAAGACCTCCAACGGGGAACACGACCTCTGCATGCTGGGGTGGCTGGGCGGCAATGCAGACCCCGACAACTTCCTCTACGGCCTTCTTTCGGCGGATACCGCGAAGACTCCGGGCGCTTCCAACGTCTCCCTCTGGAAGAACACGAAGTTCACGGACCTCTGCCTCACGGCCCAGAAGACCTTCGATATCGAGGAGAGATCGAAACTCTACATGAAGGCCCAGGAGATCTTCCACGCGGATGCCCCCTGGGTGCCCCTGGCCCATACCACCACCGTGCGCTGCTACAACAAGCGCCTCTCCAACGTTCCCCTGCGTCCCAACGGGCTGAACAGCTTCGGCATGGTGGAAAAGAGCAAGTAAAGGGAGTTTTGCAATGCCCCTGGGTTACCTATCCAAACGTCTGTTTCACCTGATCCTGATCATCTTCGGGGTCTCCGTCCTGGTCTTCCTGATGCTGAGGATGATCCCCGGAGACCCCGCCCAGCTCCTTCTGGGGGAGTACGCCTCTCCCGAAGAGCTGGCCTCACTGAGGGCGCAGCTGGGTCTGGATCAATCCCGGGTAACCCAGTACCTGATCTATATGAAGGGAATCCTCGGGGGCGACCTGGGCAGCTCCATCAGGACCGGCGCCCCCGTTGCCGAGGAGATCGGCGGCCGCCTCCTGGCCACCCTGGAGCTTTCCATGGTTGCCATGTTGATCGCCACCCTCTTCGGTGTGGGGGCCGGGGTCGTCTCGTCGGTAAAGCAGTACTCCGCCCTTGATTACGGCTCCATGTTCCTGGCCCTGGTGGGGGTTTCCATGCCCATCTTCTGGCTGGGCCTCATGCTGATCTACTTTTTTTCGGTGAAGTTCCCCATCCTGCCCATGATGGGGCGCCTGAGCCTCGGGCTGGACGTCCCAACGATCACCGGCATGATCCTCGTGGACAGCGTCATTGCCCTTCGCTTTGATGCGCTCTGGGATGCGGCTAAACATTTTATCATGCCGGCGTTCACCCTTGCCACCATCCCCATGGCCATCGTCGCCAGGATCACCCGCTCCTCCATGCTGGAGACACTGAACCAGGACTATGTCCGCACGGCAAGGGCAAAGGGAATGGACGAATCCGTTGTGATCCTGCGCCATGCCCTGAGGAACGCCTTCCTGCCGGTGGTCACCGTGCTGGGGCTGAACCTCGGGCTGCTCCTGGGAGGGGCGGTGCTCACGGAAACCATCTTCTCCTGGCCGGGGTTGGGGCGCTACGTGGTGGACTCCCTCATGGGCCGGGATTATGCGGCGGTCCAGGGGTGCATCCTGATCTTTGCCGTGATGATGGCGGTGATCAACCTGGCCGTCGACCTGGTATACGTATTTTTAGACCCGAGGATTCGCGTTCATGACTAAATGGGAAACCCTGACCGACCTGTTGCGCAATAAAAGCGCCGCGGCCGGCATCATCATCATCCTGCTGATGCTGGCGGCGGCCCTTCTGGGGCCCTTTTTCGCCCCCCACGATCCGCTCCTGCCGGCGCCCCTGTCGCGCCTTGCCCCCCCTGCCGCCGATCATCTCTTCGGCACGGACAGCCTGGGGCGGGACATCTTCAGCCGGGTGATATTCGGGACAAGAATCTCCCTTATGATCGGCTTGATCTCGGTGAGCATCTCCCTTGTTCCCGGCACTATCCTGGGGCTTTTGTCCGGGTATTTCGGGGGCTGGACCGACAGCATCATCATGCGGAGCATGGATATGCTCCTGGCCTTTCCGGCCATCCTGCTGGCCATCTTTATCACGGCCATTCTGGAGCCGAACCTGGTGAACACCATGATCGCCGTGGGCATCGTCTACATCCCCCATTATGCGAGGATCGTCCGGGCAAGCGTGCTCTCCCTCAAGGAGCGGCTCTTTGTGCAGGCGGTCTCCCATATGGGCGGCAGCCACGCCAGGACCCTTGTCCGGCATATTCTGCCCAACTGCGCGCCGCCCATCATCGTGTACGCCACCCTCGGCATGGGCACGGCGGTGCTCCAGGCGGCGGCCCTTGGCTTTCTCGGCCTTGGCGCCCAGCCCCCCCAGCCCGAATGGGGGGCCATGCTCTCCGAGGGCAGGAAGTACATCCAGCTTGCCCCCCATGTGGCGGCGTTTCCAGGCGGGGCCATCCTCCTTCTGGTCCTTGGATTCAACCTCTTTGGAGACGGCCTCAGGGACGTGCTCGACCCATCGCTGAGGAGCCAATGAACGATCCAGTCTTAAAGATTGAGAACCTGACCACGCGCTTTTCCACCCGGCGGGGCATGGTCACGGCCGTGAACGGGGTGAGCCTTGCCCTGAACAAGGGGGAGACCCTCGGCATCGTGGGGGAATCCGGCTGCGGCAAGAGCGTCACGGCCCTCTCCATCCTTCAGCTCCTGCCCGGACCCGCCGCCCGCATCACGGACGGCACCGTGCGCTTTAACGGCGAGGATCTGCTCTGTGCCGGGGGCAAAAGGATGAAGGAGATTCGCGGCAATGAGATCTCCATGATCTTCCAGGAGCCCATGACCAGCCTCAACCCCGTGTACACGGCCGGCTACCAGATCATGGAGGTGATCCGCAAGCATCGGAAAGCGAGCAAGAAACAGGCCCGGGAGGAGGCGATCGAGATGCTGCGCCTCGTTGGCATTCCCGAACCCGAATTAAGGGTGGACGATTACCCCCACCTCATGTCCGGCGGCATGCGGCAGCGGGTGATGATCGCCATGGCCCTTGCCTGCCGGCCCCAGGTGATGATCGCCGACGAACCCACCACCGCCCTGGACGTGACCATCCAGGCCCAGATCCTGGAGCTTATGAACCGGCTGGCCGGGGAGATCGGCATGGCCATGCTCCTGATCACCCACGACCTCGGCGTGGTGGCCGAGACCTGCGACCGGGTCATGGTGATGTATGCGGGGAGGGTCGTGGAGGAAGCGCCCGTGGGCGAGCTGTTTAAAAACCCCGGTCATCCCTATACAAAGGGTCTGTTCGACTCCCTGCCCAATGTGGGCGCCGTGGACGGATACCTGAAACCCATCCCCGGCACCGTGCCCGCCCTCACGGATCTGCCCGAGGGCTGCCCGTTCCTTGACCGCTGCTTTCAAATGAACGAAAAATGCCGCATGGATCCCCCCTGGCTGGAAACAGGCCAAGGGCACCGGGTTCGCTGCCTGAAACCCGTGGAGAGAATATAATGTCCAAGCCCCTGCTCGAAGCCCGTGACCTGACCCGGTACTATCATGTGAAATCATCGCGTCTTGGAAAAGGCGACTCCGTCGTAAAGGCCGTGGACGGCATCTCCCTGACCGTGAACGAGGGGGAGGTGTTCGGACTGGTGGGGGAGAGCGGTTGCGGAAAATCCACGCTGGGAAGGGTCCTCCTTCGCCTGGAAGACCCCACCGGGGGCAGCGTCCGTTTCGACGGAGAGGAGTTGGGCGAATTCAATGCCCAAAGGTTGAAGGCGTTTCGAGGGAAGGCCCAGGTTATCTACCAGGACCCTTACTCGGCCCTGAACCCCCGGCAAAAGGTGGGAAGCATCATCGAAGAGCCCTTGGCGATTCATAAGCGGGGAACGGCGGGGGAGCGGCGGGAGCGCGCGGCGCACCTTCTGGAAACGGTGGGGCTGAGGCCCGATCAGGCCCTGCGTTACCCCCACGAATTCTCGGGTGGCCAACGGCAGCGGATCGTGATCGCAAGGGCGCTGGCCCTGAACCCCTCCCTGATCCTGGCTGACGAGCCGGTCTCGGCCCTGGACGTCTCCATCCAGGCCCAGGTGATCAACCTCCTGGGCGAACTCAAGGAGACCTTCGGCCTGACCTATGTCTTTATCTCCCACGACCTGAGCGTCGTGGAGCATATCGCCGACCGGGTGGGGGTCATGTACCTGGGCCGCCTCGTTGAAACCGCCTCGAAAAAAGAGCTGTACAAGGCGCCCCTGCATCCCTATTCACAGGCCCTGCTGGGAGCCGCGCCGGTTCCCGATCCCGATGCCCGGAAGGAACGGGTGCTCCTCACGGGGGATGTGCCCAGCCCCATCAATCCCCCCCCGGGCTGCACGTTTTCGCCCCGCTGTTCCAGGCGGATGCCCATCTGCAGCCGGATCGCACCGGAGTTAAATGAAACACCGTCGGGCTCGCGGGTTGCGTGCCACCTCTATTAGGGACTTGGAAACAATCAAATCCACAAAAAATCTGTCCCCCTTTTCGTGAATCCGTGCGCGTTTCCGGGTAGCGTTTTTTGGCGGCGAAGCATTGAACGGGTGTGAAATGATTTAATACCCTATCCTTTAAACCCCGAAGATTTCTCTGAGTTGCGCGTCTTTTTCAGCCCTTTGGGCATCGGTAATATTGGAGTGGATCGGCGCCAGTCGTATGGAGACGGTCTCACCGTCGCCCCACGGCCACCACGCGCAAAAGACAAATTCATCCTCTTCGGGATCCGATGCAAAGAGCATCTGCCCCGGCATAAGGCCGCCCAGATGATTGCTCAGCATCTGAATATTCACGGGCGCCTCGTGGATCAGCTCCCTGTTCCACAAAAAGGTGAGATACTCCTCGAGGGCTTGGCAGACCTCTTCCCTGCGACCGACGGAAAACTCGGCCAGCACGGTTTCGAACCGGCTGTCCCATTTCCATGTCAGGACACCCTGAAGCGCCTGTTCGATTCCCTTGCACATTGTCACGACATCATTATTGCTCATGCATTCTCCCATACCGCGAAGCCTTGAAAAACGCAAAACTCCCTTCAAGGGTTATTTCCGATTTCAATCGGATAGTTCCAAATCGAGTGGGCCCAGGTGCGCCATGATTTATAATAACCTGTTTTTCCGAAAGCATAGCACGAAGCAGCCCCAAGAAAAACAACTGATTACAATGCCATGTATCACGCGCCGCCCGCTCCCCCCTGCGGAATAAGTGCCGCGCGCCCTGTTCGGCGGATACGGATCGGTTTTAATTTTTAAGCAAATATGGTAATTTCGTTGCCGATGTCGTAATAAAACAAAACCCTTATGACTCAACTTTCGGGATTCGCGCTTAATTGGCTTGAAACAGCATGGGGAAACATACGATTGCCGTGATGGTGAAGACGACGGCCGGTGCCGGCATGCCCGGAGCGCCCCTTTTCGCGCAAGAGCCGATAATTGAGATATAATCGGGACGCTCCATGCACCGATATGGGTATAAAACACGGGCAACGCCGAAACTGGCCGGCGCCTGAAAACAGCGGGACAACGGTTGGAGCCATATGAACAAAACCATTCTCATTGTTGAAGATGAAGAGCGGGTCGCGGGCCTGCTGAGCGATTACCTGCAACAGGCGGGCTTTACCACCACCATGCTCCACGACGGCCTCGGGGTCGTTGCCCATGTGGAAAAATCGCCCCCGGACCTGATTCTCCTGGACCTGATGCTGCCGGGAAAGGACGGCCTGGAGGTGGCAAGGGAGCTGCGGGCGTTCTCCCAGGTTCCCATTATCATGACCACCGCCAGGGTTGAGGAGATCGACAGGCTCCTAGGGCTGGAATCGGGCGCGGACGACTATATCTGCAAGCCCTTCAGCTTCAGGGAGGTTGTGGCGCGGGTCAAGGCCGTGCTCAGGCGTTCGGCCCCCCTGACAAAAAAGAAAGAGGCAGAGGAGCCCGGGGGGGTCATACTGGACGAGACAAGGTTTCACGCCTCCATTCTCGGCAGGACACTGGAGCTGACCGCCATCGAGTTCAAGCTGTTCAAGGCCATGGCCCAGAAGCCCGGCGTGATCTTCTCCCGGGACCTTCTCATGGACCAGATCTACACCGACGGCAGGGTGGTCAGCGACAGGACCATCGACAGCCATATTCGGAAACTCCGGAAAAAGATCCACGATCTCTTACCCGAAACGGAGATCATCGTTTCCATTTACGGTGTGGGCTACAAGTTCGAGGAACCCGAAACGGTTTAAGGTTATGCCGGCGCGCCTTTATGGGTGCATGGAGATGACCCCGCAGATATTTGGGAGAAACGCCGGTCCGCCTTCACGGATGCACACACCCCCGGGGCCGACTGCCGCGCCATGGGAACAGGGCGTCTCGGATTCCTTAACCCTGCAACGCCGCTTATCGTTACCCGCGCCGCAATTGGTATTCGGGGCAATGGGCGTGATCCGATGCGGCAAAGCTTGAACTTTGGTTACAGCGTTAAAGGAGACTAGGCCGGAGGCCTGCCCGCCACCTTCGAGAATTTTTTCAACACCCCCTTCTGCCGCATGGCATTTTTAAAATGGGCCTGGAATGTCTTTTCCGTGAGGCTCGGCACCTTGTCCTGGAGCTGGACCAGGGCGATCTTGTTCATGATCTCCTTTTTATCGGTGGTGATGGGGGTGATCTTCCCCTTTCGCAGTTCGTCGTACACCAAATAGGAAGCGACAACCCCCATGCCCATGTGGTGCCGGACGCCCGCGATCACCGCCTGTATGCTGTCCGCCGTCATCACCATGTTCAGGTTGCCCGGGTTTTTACGGTGATGGTGCTTGAACCAGCCCTTGAGGGCCACATCGTTGCTGCTGTAAAAGATATACTCCCCCTTGATGAGATTGCCGTAGGAAAAATCGTTTTTCAGAACCGTTTCGCAATATTTCCCCGATGCCGCCAGGATCACCTCCTCGTCGATAATGGGCTCGATGCTGTACATGGCAGGATCCCCGTAAAGTCTGCTCTGGGTCAGGAAGGCATCCACCAGGGCCAGGTCCAGCCTCCCCTCCGCCACAAGGGGCATCAGCACGCCTGGCCCCCCCAGCTCCAGGGAAAAGCTCACATCCGGGTATTTTTTCCTGAACGTTGCAAAGAGCCACGGGAAATAGGCCTTGCCGAACTCCGGGGGAGAGCCGATGCGAAGGAGTCCCGAAGGCTTCACCTTTGCCTGCTTGATGGTCTTGAGTCCCGCCGCAAGCTCTTCAAGGAACGGTTCGATAATTCCGAAGAGGCGCTCCCCCTCGGGGGTGGGCACCAGCTTTTTATGGAGCCGGGTGAAAAGGGAGGTCTTGATCTCGTATTCGAGTTTCTTGAGGTGCTGACTCACGGCGGACTGGGTTATGTTCAGGTTCCGCGCCGCCCCCACGATACTCCGATTGGCGTATATATAGTAGAAAACCTTAAGTCTGTTGAAATCCGGAAGCATTAGTATAAGTTTACCTATGAATTAATTGGTTTAATTTTACTAATTAATTCTTCGGGTGTAACATGTCAACATAAACTGTTCGAACAGGGTACCGGCAACACTTTTTTATGCTTTTTCTTTTCCATAAACCCGTTTTTGAATTCCGGGAGGATACCATGCTTACACCGATCGCACAAAAATGGCTGAAAGTGCTTGTTTTTATCTTGACCACCGAAGACTCCACCCTGTCCACGGAAGCCTGCAGAACAGGCCGTACACGCGGTACATCCCGTCCGGGACAGGATGCCGTAAAGGCGTTCTTCTGGATCATGGTCGCCATTCTCGTCGCGCTTCTGACGGCCCATCTATAGGGAAAAACTGCTCAACTCCAGGGGAAACCGATCAGCAACCGGACAGCGCCCGGTATAATTCGGTTCTTTCAGGGAGCGAGAAAGAATAATTTCCACAATTACCGATGAATCGAGTTGCTGTCGACGTAAAGCAATGCCCCGGCTTTCCCGAGCCGAGTGCCCCGGGAATGTGGATTAGTTTATTTCCGCGTTCCTTATCAGCCCGGCATGGCCGCATCCGCCCCGGCGGGAAAGTTGCCCCATTATCGAGGACGTCTGCACGCGGATGCCGATAATCGTGCCGGTCCGGGGCCGGTGACACGGTGGTGGTGAAGATTTGAGTTGCACGGGAGTTATATGCCCAGTTCGCTGATAAAGCGTTCCGCGATCTCCTCCTTATCGAAAAGGGAGAGGTCCTTTATAATTCCCCCGGCCATGTCCCCGTGTCCCCCGCCGAACCCGATACCGGCAAGGACATTCTGGATGATTTCCGAGCAGTTCCACAGGGGCGACTCGTTGCGCAGGGAGAAGTTGACCCTGCCTCCGTTCCGGGCGCACAAGACCACAAAGTCCACCTCCTCCAGGGCCAGTACAAAGTCCGCCAGTATCCCGAGGAGATTCTGGGTACACCCGTCCGGAAAATAGCAGAATCCAAAATTGCCGAAGTACTCCACATGGCGAATCAGGTATCCGTACTGTTCCAGGTCCTCCACGCGGATATAGTTTCGCATGACCGTGTTGAAATAGGTCACGTCGGCAATCCCGAAGCAATGGGAGAAAAACTTCAGATCGTGCTCCGTCACCCCCCTTGTGAGCCGTGCCGTGTCCGTATTGATCCCGATCATCACGGCGGTCGCCACATCCGGCGGAATCGTCCTGTCGTAGTAGAAAAAATAGGAGGCAATGATCGAAGCGCAGGCGCCCCACTCGGGCCTGATGTCGCAGAACTCCACATCCCCGGGATTATCAACGCGGTGATGGTCGATCACCCCCACCTCGTTTCCGATGAGATCGGTGACATTCTTGTTCCACTTGCAACCGTCCACGATCACGATCTTGTCGTCCTCCTTCATCCCGTACGTGTCCACATGGCGGATATCGATCTTCAGGTCGGAGATAAGCTTCTTCAGGGAATCCCGCTGGATATCGCCGTCATATACCAGGCGAGTGGTCAGGCCGCAGGTCTTCATAAAGGCCTGAAGGGCAAAGGCCGAGGCTACCGCGTCGTGGTCGGGGAAATTGTGGGTCTGGATATAGACCCGCTCCTCTCCTTTCAGGAACGTGATAAAATCCATCAGGTTCCGGATATAACACGCGATCTCCTTTTTCATCTCCCCCCCCTTTTTTTTCCGTCAATCATGCGGTAGCCAATCATACGAAGTTCCCGCGCCCTTTTCAATTCCTTTAGAGAATAATGCCGCCGGCTCTACATTGGGCGAAACGGACACGGAACGTCGCGAGGCGCCGGAAACCCGGGCGCGCCCCCATCGCGTTTTATTTTTTGATATTATTTTAGAAAGTTAAACATAAGTGTGGTTTTCGGCGGGACGCCCGGGAAAAGGGCGTGAAAATGATACCGACCTGAAAAGCCGATTTGGGCCGAATGGAAATACCCGGCCCAAATTTTTTTTTAGCGGGGCGGCGAAGCGGCGAGAGGAGGGCCGGAGGCTTTTGGCCCGGAACGCCTGGAGGAGGTTCCCGCAGGTATACTCACCCGAGGCAGAACGTCCGCGCCCACGACACGATTACGCCCGCCTTTTTTGGCCTTGTAGAGTGCCTCGTCGGCCCGGGCCAGCAGCACGTCGAACGTCTCGTCCTTGGGGCCCATGGTGGCGACACCGATGCTCGTTGTAAACTGGATCAGGTGATCCCCGTACTCCAGGGGTTTTTCGGCAATTTCGATGCGCAGGCGATCGGCCAGGACCAGGGCGTTGGTCATCCCCGCATTGAGAATGATCACCCCGAACTCCTCTCCTCCCAATCGACCGAAGAAATCCGAGCTTCGCAACCTGTTCACGCTGGTCCGCGTCACCAGCTTCAGGACCTCGTCACCGGCCGCATGCCCGTAAGTGTCGTTGATTTTCTTAAAGAAATCGATATCCATCTGGAAGACGGAGATAACATTTTTATACCGCTTGGAACGGGCAAATTCTCTTTTGCCGGTTTCAAAAAAACTGCGGCGGTTGGACACCCCCGTGAGCACATCCGTCGATGCCAGTTCCCGGAGCTCCTTGGTCCGGTTGATCATTTTCTCCCGGTTGCTCCTGAGACTCGACAACATCCAGTTGAAAGAGTCCGAGAAATCGCCGAGAAATTCCAAGCGCTGGGACAAATCCCCTTCCGCCACCTGCCGGGTCTGCCATGTGATGTGCTTCAATGTGGCCTGGAGGTTTTTTAAGCTCTGGGACACGGCAAACCTGCTCCCAATGGAGGAGTCCATGTTTCCGGTGGACAGTTCCTGAATCTCATGGGCCATGCTCCTGTTTTCACCAATCCAGCGGTTGACGCATTCGGTCAGCCTTTGAAGCTCGGGATTCTCGAAGCTCTCCCTGCATATCGGATCGGGGTCCTCCCCCCTCAGGGTGTCGTCAATAAAGCGGGTGATATTGTCGATGGCTCTTATCTCTTTATTTTTCATTTTATTTCACACACCTTGCAAGGAAACGACAGGTTCTTTCGCCGGTACACCAGCAGTCGATCTCCACCACATTGAACTTTTGACCGCTGTAAGCCTCAAGCACGCCGGCGATAAGCCCCTCGTCATAAGTACAAACGGCATTGTCCGCAACAGGGAGCCCGGAGCAATCCAGGTCCTCGTAAATGGACATGGTGAATTCCATTTTCTCCAGGTCCGCGGACTCCATCCGAAGGATCGCGATATTCAACGCCGTCAGTATGTTTTGAAATTTCGCGATCAGATCGTTGAAGTCCTCCGCCTTTACGATCAGGTTTTCGTAGATCGCCTTCCCGGAAAGGTGGCCGGCTTCGAAGAAGATCTTTCTTACGGTTTCGGCATCGGTGTGTTTTGCGGCGATATCCCTCAAGGTATACTGCATGAGCCGGTATATGGCGACACTGGTTTTGTTGCCGAGGTTGGGACGCCCGTTTTCGATATCGCCCAAGTGCTCCCATTGAAAGGAAAACTCCGTTTTCTCCTCCACAATCATTGCATCCCTCCTGAAGATCCACGTGAACCGGCAAGAACTCCGGCACCGCTTCCCCCGGGGCATCTACTTCCCGGGAACCACTATTGCCCGGACAAGTCAAAAGAACATGCCGGACCACGTTGCAATCGCGAACAGTCCGCCCAGACACCCGCGAAACGTTTCGCTTTTTCGCGGCGGCAACCCCCAACCACGCTTCAATTCTCCGGGAGAATGGATGATACAGCCAATGTTCGCGGGGCAACGCGATGATCCAATCGGCGTCCTTCTCCCAAAACAGTTTGACTGTCGGCGATATCGATTCCGAAAGATGATGCGTTGAATTCGAAAAGTACCGGTTTCTCTGCAACCGGAAAATAATGTGGGTTACTGGATTGTGACTCATAGAATAGCATAGGTATTTTATACCGGTCAAACGATATTTTATTACCTACAAGGTTCCTTTTCATTTTTTTGATCGCAATAAATCACTATAAAGATTTTTGATCGATTCGATCAGATTTTTATTTACAAGTCGCACATCTTTAAACACAGGAGTTGATGCATCAACTAATATTTCAAATCCAATAAACCGGGATTTGAAAAACAGGGCGTTGGATTAAATCCAACGCCGCCGGCATTTTACCGGAAAAGCGAGGCGGCCGCTCAAATGCGCGGTTACCCGGAACCACGACGTATCCAATGCCGTTGCAACACCTCGCCGGCTCTTTAAAATCCGAATCGATCGGCAATAAACAGGTGAACGGCCCGGTCCCGTGAATGGACTTTCGGGCCCCGGGCGCGCCCGCGTTCCCATACCCGTGAATTAAACCTTGCACACGGACCAAGGGAGCGTTTATGAAGGAAGCCTCCCCTCGCGGGGGTGAAAAACACCGTAACGCACCATGCGAACAGCGGCCGGCGCGGCGGGAAACCTCGGGCTCCGGGGAGATGTCGTACCGGCCGAATTTGACGCATCTGTTATTGCACCAGATATATATTAAAGGAGATCGAATGTCGGGAACAGGAAAAGCGGGCGAAAAACAGAAAAAAATCAGCGCAAGCGAGCGGGTCTACAACCATCTCAGGGACGAGATGCACCGGGGGGTGATCCTCCCGGGCAACGCCATCGACCTTTCAAAGGTAAGCAAGACCCTCGGGATCAGCAGCACCCCTCTGCGGGACGCCCTTATACGGCTGGAGGCGGAAGGGTTCGTCACCATCTACCCCAGGAGCAAGGTGCTCGTGAACGTGCTGGAGCTTTCGGACTTTCATTACCTGTACGCGGCCATCGGCGCGCTGGAACATACCCTGGTGCTCAACGGCCTCGAACGGTACGACAAAAACGTCGTTGAGAAGATGCGCAAACTCAACAAGGAGATGGAAAAGGCCATAGACGACCAGAACATGCAACTCTACGACCACACCCATTTTGCCTTTCACGAGGTGTTCCTGGAGCAGGAGCCCAATATCTTCGCCGAGCGGATTCTCAAGACCATCAAGAACCGTCTTTGGGATTTTCCCAGGAAAAACTTCCTGAGGGGGTGGTACTACCAGGCCATAGAGGAGCACCATCTGATCATCGACGCCATCGAGAGGAGGGACGAGAAGAGTATTGCCCACATGATACGGAATGTCCACTGGGGATATCCATGTTGCAAGGACTATATCAAGAAGGAGTATAACCTGGAGTAAAAAAGGATAACAGCAGCACACTTTTCATCAATGCAAAAATCTTCACCGGCAAAACCGTCCTCGAAGGCGAGGACGCCATGCTGGTCACGGGCGACAGGATCCATTGCTTCGGCAAGAGCCGCGACCTTAAAGATAAAATCGCCGGCGAAACAAGGGTCGTGGACTGCGAAAACAGGAGTCTTCTCCCCGGCTTTATCGACGCCCACAACCATGTCACCCTCCTGGGCGCCTCCCTCCGCGCCTCCAAATTTCACTATCCCGCCGTTGCCTGTATCGAGGATGTGGTCTCCGTTGTAAAGACTGCGGCGGCCGAAAAAGCGCCCGGAGAATGGATCCGGGGCTGGGGCCTGGACTACGGCAAGTTTCCCGGCGCCAAAGCTCCCACGAGATGGGATATCGACGCTGTTTCCCCGGACCACCCGGTCTGCATCGTCCATTACACGGGCCATTACGTGCTGGTGAACACCAAGGCCCTCGAACTCGCCGGCATCGACGACAGCGTCTCCGACCCCAAGGGCGGAAGGTTTATCCGCGACGAGGCGGGCAGAATCACCGGCCTTGCACAGGACGCGGCCCAGCAGATGGTGGTCCCCACATCCGTGCGGGTGGGGCACCACGGCCCGGATATCGGGTACGACACCCCCATCGACGAGCTGGTGGAGGATATCGCCTGCGCCTCTTCCGCCCTCCTTGAAAAGGGGGTGACCGCCGTGGTGGACCCCCAGGTCACCACCCGTGAGATGAAGGGCCTGATCGAAGCCCGGGAAAGGGGCCGGCTGGGAGTCCGCACCGTTGCCATGTACCTCTCCAATCACCTTGACGCACAGCTGGAAATGGGCATCACCGGCGCCTTCGGCAACGACATGCTCGCCATCGGCCCCGTGAAATTTTACTGCGACGGCGCCATCGTCGGGGGCAGCGCCGCCTTTACCGAGGCCCTGAACAACCGTGACGACGGCTACAGCGGTTCCCTCTACTGGGAGGACGCCCAAATCCTGAAAGAGACCCTGGCCCGCACCCACGCATCCGGCCTCCAGTTCGGTATCCACACCCAGGGGGACCGCGCCCACGATATCATGCTCGAAGGCGTCGACGCCCTTCTTTCGGAGCATCCCAGGGAGGACCACCGCCACCGCATCGAGCATTGCGGCTACCCCCGCCCGGATCAGGTCAAAAAGATCGCGGCTTGCGGCATGCTCCCCATCACCCAGCCCGGCCAGCTCAGGGAGGCCGGGGACAACCTCGTGGACAACTACGGGGAAGCGCGCGCAACCCGCATCTATCCCCTGCGGGAGTTCCTGGACAACGACATTCCCGCCGTGATCAGCTCCGACGCCTTTGTCCAGTCCCACGACCCCCTGGACACCATCCGGGGCGCGGTGGAGAGGATCAGCATCACCGGAAAGGATATGGGGAAAGATCAGCGCATCACCATGGAGGAGGCGGTCCGCTGCCATACCCACAACGCCGCCCTCTCATTTTTCCGGGAAGAGGAGATCGGATCCCTTGAACCCGGCATGCTCGCGGACGTGGTCCTCCTTTCCGGAGACCTCCTCTCGGCCGCGCCCGAGGACCTCGAGGAACTCCGGGTGACCATGACCATGCTCGGCGGAGAGATCGCTTACGAAGCATAACCCTTTACAGCTAAAGCGATATTTTCATCGACGCGGGAAGGGGGCATCTTCCCGCAGCGTGAAAATTTGATTTTATAAATCATCACAGCGAAAGGAAGTAAAGATGACGACAAAAAGCAAAGGCCTGCTCCAAAACGCCCTGGGCGATTACGACGGGATTCTGTTCTACACCACCGCCGTTATCGCCGCGTGTGTCGTGGCCATCGGCGCCATCGCCCCGGATACCCTGAACAGCTACTGCACCGCCGCAAGGAACTACCTCACCAACAAGTTCGGCTGGGCCTACCTCCTGGCCCTCTCCAGCTACGTGGGGTTCGGGCTCTGGGTGGCCATGAGCAAGTACGGGGACCTGACCCTCGGCAAGGAGGGGGAGAAACCCGAGTTCAACACCTTCTCATGGATCGCCATGCTCTTCAGCTGCGGCATCGGCGTGGGATATGTGCTCTGGGGGCGGCCGAACCCCTGTTCCACTATATGCAGCCCCCCTACCGGGCGACCCCCGGCACCCCCGATGCGATCCCCGTGGCCCTCCAGATTTCGAGTTTTCACTGGGGACTGCACACCTGGATGAGCTACTCCCTGGTGGGACTTTGCATCGCCTTTCCGGCGTTCCGCCTGGGAAAACCCATGAACATCGGCATCTCCCTCTACGGCATCCTCGGTGAGAAAACCGAAACCAGCCCCTGGAGCCGCCTTCTCGACCTGGTGGGCGCGGTGGCCACCATCGGCGGGGTGAGCACGGCCCTGGGCTTCGGCATCATCTCCCTGGACTACGGCACCGAGCATATCTTCGGCATCACCACCGGCGTTTCCGGCAAGGTGATGATCATGGTGGTGCTGATCGCCATGTATATCGTCTCGGCCATGTCCGGCCTCAAAAAGGGCATCGCGGCGCTTTCCACCGTCAATATCTGCATCGCCATTGCATGGGGCTCATTTATCCTCTTCTTCGGGGAGACCAACATGCTCATGCGCCATTTCACCACCACCATCGGCGGGTATATGAGCAACCTCCTGAAGATGAGCTTCTGGGCCGATCCCCTGGTGAAGTCCGACTGGCTCAACTGGTGGACCATTTTTTACTGCCTTTTGATCATCGCATGGACTCCCTTCGTGGGCGGCTTCGTGGCAAGGATCTCCAGGGGCCGCACCATCCGCGAGTATGTCCTCGGCGCCGTGATCGTGCCCACCCTCTTCAGCATCCTCTGGTTCACGGTCATCGGCGGCACCGCCATCCATGTGGAGACGAGCGGGGCGGCCCCCATCTGGGAAGCGGTCCAAGCCAACGTGGGTTCGGGGATCTACACCATCCTCGGCACCTTTCCCATGGCTCCCCTGATGAACCTCGTGGTCTACGTGAACATGGTGATCTTCCTGGTGACCTCGGCGGACTCGGCCTCCTTTTTCGTTGCCATGCAGATGTCCAAGGGCGCGTACGAGCCCACCCTGTGGATGAAGGTGATCTGGGGCGTTTTCATGGGCATGCTGTCCGTGGTGCTCCTTGTGAGCGGCGGGCTCAAGGCCCTTCAGACCGCCTCCATCGTTGCCGGAAGCCCCTTTGCAATCGGCATCTTCTTTATGATGTGGTCCCTCCTGAAGCTGGTTCGTTCGGAGATGAAGAAAAAGGAAGAGAAGGACCGCGAGGAGCTCATGGCCGGTCGTACCCAAATGGTCACGGCACAGGCCGATGCGGCATAATATGAAAGGAAAACCATCGTGAAGGGAAAAAGAGATAACGAAGATTGCACGACCCGATCCGTAAATAGATAGTGCTGCCCGCAATCATCTATTCATGAAAGCCATCGGAACCGGATCATGCAAGCGGCAATCGTTATCAAAAAAGCGATCGAGATCAAGGGCCCGGGATGTCTTCCAAAAGAAAATGTCCCGGGACCCGCCTTGCATTTTTCTACCTGTAATACATATTCCCGATTATCGCAAAAACAAATATTGAACTTGGATTCCTGTTAATTATCTCCACAATGCTTTCGCCACTCCTTGCAGGCGTGTTGTAATTCACATAGCCGTCGGGATTATTCGGATCATAATTTATTTCCCTGAAGATCATCGTATGATCAGAGGTGCCGTCGCCATACATGTCTTGAAACACTAGATCGCCCTTATCGAATTCATTAACATTTACTGGATCAAAATAAGTATTTGTATTCGCGCCGAGGTGCATGCCTAAATTATGAGATGCAGCCCAGCTATAACTAGTTGTAAACACGAACATGCCATAATACCAACTATCATCGGAAGTCCTTCCTCTATCAATTTCCGGTTTACCTCCCGCCATAAGGCACTGAGATACGTAGTTGGTACAATTGGCATCGGTATAATAGCGAAAATCCGAATTAATCACATAAACATATGCATCAGCGTAGTTTGCCGCGGCTGCTCCCGACCAGTTCCAATATGAGGCGGCACGACGGGAAAGTCGAGAGGACTTACCAATCGAATCAAAATTTAACAGCAACGAGGAAGTTTCACCTTGATCAATTGTTTTTTCATTTTTTTTTCGAGATTTAAATTTCTTAATGGGGCGATTGAAAATCAAGCTGCCTTCCGTGGATTTAGTCGCATTGAGTTCTTCAATTTTTTTAAACTGTGGAAATATTGTTTTAATTCTTTCCCAATTATCCTTTTGTTTCTTTTTCGAAACGGCTCTTTCGCCTACCGCGAGGACTGGATTATATACCGTATGTTCAACAATAATCCAGTCCTCCCCTTCTTTTCTGAATTCAATATAGATTTCAGTCCCATATCCTTTTGTCTCATAATCATGGGGATTATCTTTATCGCCTTTATACTCTTCCACAAAATCTTCAAAAAATGTAACACCGATAAGAGCGGGTTGTTTTGATATATTGAATCCACTTAAAGATTCATCATGAGAGACCAGTTTTCTATGCATCAAAAGGTCCAGGGAGTGCATATTCAGTGAGTCGTTGAACAGTTCTTTCCTATACAAAACACTCGGGCTGTTCTCATCCCTCATACCGGCCCCGGCGATTCGATCACTTTCAAGATATTCCTCACCGTACATCCTGACATCTCTTTCAAGCCGAACATACTCATATACTTCCTCAACAACATCCAGAGTGACACTTTCAGAAAAAGCAATGAGCGGAAAAACAGCAGACAGCAACCCGGCAACCAGGGCAAACATCAATTTTCGCATCTTTTACCCTCTTGATTAAATGGAGTATGGAAATTATTATTCGCGGTATATATTACGCGACGACAGACTCCTATGGAAAAATATTTCACCGGAATTCGTCGGAAATGTCATGGAGCGAAACGAGCATAAACACAACCACCGCCCCACTTCACACACCAGCAACCCACCCTTTCCCCAGGAAGTATCACTAAAAACCAAACAGCATTCAACACCCCGACATGCCAAGCAACGATAACACTTAAATAACAACAACATACACAATCCCACACAACGGAGTTTTATACCTGCAAAAACACAGTATCCATACTCAAAGACAAAAAAATCCAAAGACAAACAGCCTACGTAACTATACGTACTAGAGAATAATTTCTTTATATGTCGCGATATCGGGAGAATGCTGCGTTGCCGTAATGAGGTCGGCGCGGAAATGATCGCTGTCGACAGGTCAAACTCCGTGCAACACATGATCGGGCTTTCAAGGAGGGATCGTGTCGACAATCCCCCTTCCGAAGGGAGATTGTCGGCACAGGCACGGGTACCCGTCCACCCTGGCGAATTACATTCGGCAAAGTGAACATTAATAACACCAAAAGGGGCTCTCCACCCTCATATTCCGGACAGCCCTTTAAACTCTATTCAGGTTGTTACTATTTTCCACCAAGAGCGATTTCCATTCTTTTCAAGCCCTCGTCCAGCACGAAACGGGGGCATCCGAAATTCAACCTCACAAATCCCTTTTGCCCGAAGTATCTGCCGTCGGAAAACCCCACTCCGGCTTCCTCGAAAAAAGCGGCGGGGTCCTCGATACCGGTTTCCCGGACATCGATCCAGGCGAGGAAGGTGGACTCGATGTGATTCAATTTGCATCCCGGCATTTTGCTTACCCGCTCCATCACCATATCGCGGTTTATCCTCAGGTAGTCGATCAGCTGGGCCAGCCAGTCGTCGCAGTCCCTGTATGCGGCAAGGGCCGCGACCAGCCCCAGGGAGTTGACGTCCGGAACGATTCCCCTTGCGGAATCCGACAGTGTTTTCTTCAGATTTCCGTCGGGCACCACGGCAAAGGAGCAGGCAAGCCCCGCGATATTGTAGGTCTTGCTGGGCGCCATCAGGGTAACGGTGTTCATTGCCGCTTCCTCGGACAGGCTTGCCGTTGGGATATGTCTTTTATCCCTGTCCAGGACAAAGTCCGAATGGATCTCGTCGGAGCAGATCAAAACGTCGTATTTCAGGCAGAGATCCACCACGGCGGTGAGCTCCTCTTCCGTAAAAACGGTGCCGCAGGGGTTATAGGGGCTGCACAGCACAAAAACGGAAGCGCCTTTCTTGAACTCCCTTTCAAGACCTTCATAATCAAAGGTCATGCGTCCCTCGACCTCGACCATGGGAACCGTTGCAAGGGTCAGCGCGCTGTTCTCCGGCGCCGCGAGAAAGGGCGGATACACGGGAACCGTTGTCACGATACTTTTCCCGGGCTTTCCAAACGCGCGGCAGACCATGTTCACGCCGCAGACCACCCCGGGCACCCACTTGATCCACTCCTTTTCCACCGCCCAGCCGTAGCGTTTCTTCAATACCGAGATCACGGTTTCAAAGAGTTTATCGGAAACGACGGGGTATCCCAGGACCCCATGGTCGATGCTTTTTCTCAAGGCATCGAGAACCGCCGGCGGTGCCTTGAAGTCCATATCCGCGACCCACATGGGAATGATGTCGGTGCCCTTGTACTTTTCCCATTTCATGGAGTCCGTATTCGTCCTGTCGATAATCTCGTCGAAATTGTATTTCATCGATAATTCCCTCATCTGGTAAGATTCCTATTATTGGCGGGGCATAGTAACACCCATGGGAGCCGTCATAAACCCGTTCATACATTTTTTTACGCAGGACTCCCATTTCCTCGTTCCCCGAAAAGACGGACACAAGCAACTTTGAAGAATCGCTCAAAAAAGTCCAGGATAGATTTTTTACCTCATGCCGGCGGCCCACATTCGATTCCCGCCAAAAAGCCGCCGGCGTTTTTATCAAGGGTCAACGTTTACATGGTCTTCATCTTTTACCACCCACAGGCATGGAGGCAACATATTAAAAACAGGCGAATACAACCTTCGTCAACCCCATCGCCTCATCCCCCGTTCATTCGTCAACGAAAACTGCGGTTCCCGTGAGCCCCGTTCGGAACTGAAACCCGCATAAGGCCTTATGAAGCCAACGTATCTTTTCAACCCAACCTTCAAACGCCGACGGTCTGGGGCAATCCTTCAAGGATTTTACCGAGCTCCGATCCTCACGCCGGAACCTTGCCTCCGGAATATGAAGCACGATCACCCGCAAAGCCGATCATTTCACCCTCCCTTTTTTACGACAAAGGAAAGCAACCGGGGTGATCCGCTTTTTCCATATTCCCGTCGCGCACCGCCACACGGACCATGGGAAGCGTCCCCCGCTCTCACCCGTTTTCAACATTTCTTAAAGTTTCAATCACCATCGGTGAATTCAGGTGAGTTATTTTTTCAGACAAAATATAAGTAAATTTTCTTGACAGAATAAAAACCCCGACGTTATGTATACATCAATCAAAACAGCAGAGACCGCCCCGAAGCGGTATACTCTCCAGGTTCCGGCAAGGCAGGGTCAAATGCGGCATATTGCAACAGTATTGCCGCTCCCAATGCATGGAAGGCAGGGTTTTCGGTGTCGGGCTTTTTTACAGGGCGAAAGGCGATCGATGGGAAAAACAAACCTTGAGGAATTTGCCTACGAAGCGATCATCAACCTGATCCTGGAGAACCGCTTCAAGCAGGGCGAGGTGATCCTGGAAACGGAACTGGCCCAGTCCCTTGCCCTGAGCAGAACCCCAGTCCGCCATGCCCTTGGGCAGCTCGTGGCCCAGGGCTTTCTGGACAAGAAAAAGAAAAAGGGCTGCATCATCCCCCCCGCAAGCCCCGAGGATGCCCGGCATGTCTTCCATGCCAGGGAGCATATCGAGGGCTTGACCGCCGGCTCCGCAGCCCGCAATGCAACGGACAGGGACGTGGAATTCCTTTACGACCTGATCGAAGAGGAAAAAAGCATCGCAAGCCCCGAGACCCGGGAAGCCAGGATGGCTTATATCACCATCAACGAGCGTTTTCACCTCGGTATCGCGAGGATCGGCAGGAACAAGTATCTTGAGCAGTACTGCCGCCACAGCTTCTGGCGGTCCCACCCCTATATATTCTTTCTGGACAGGTACTATGCCGGTACGGGTGAAATCGGCCAGCTCACCGGCCCGAAACAGCATGTCGAAATTGCCGCAGCCATCGAGGCGCGTAATGAAAAAGAGGCGGGCCGCCTCATGCGACGCCATGTTCGAACCACGTTCGAACAGCTCTTTATTGAAGAATAGCTGAACAATCGATGCCGGGGCGGCAATGGCCCCGGTGCGGATAAACTCCAACGGAAGTCGAAAGAGGACTATATGAGGATTCTCGTTCTTGGCGGTTGTGGTTTGCAGGGCAGAACGGCTGTTTACGATCTGGCATCGGATCCCGAGGTGGAGCGTGTGATCTGCGGGGACATGGACTTTTCGGGGCTGTCGAAGATAGCGCCGTTCACGGATATGGCAAAGTTGGAAACGGCGGAGATGGACGCCCGGAACAAGGATGCCCTTGTCAAGCTATACCGCAAAGCCGACGTGGTGGTGGACCTTCTTCCCCTGGACTTCAAGCCCGTGGTGAACCTCGCGGCCCTTGAGGCGGGTGTCCCCATCGTGGACACCAACTACGCCAAGGAGCCTCGGGAACTGGACAGGGCGGCAAGGGAGGCCGGCATCGCAATCATGCCCGAATGCGGCCTGGACCCCGGTATCGACCTTGTCGTATACGGCGACGCCAAAACCCGCTTCGATGAACTCCACGTGGTCAACTCCTACTGCGGGGGGCTCCCCGAGCCCAAGGCATGCACAAACCCCTTGAATTACAAACTCTCCTGGATATGGAACGGGGTGCTCAAATCAACCATGCGAAAGGGCCGGATGATCAGGGACGGCAAAACCATGGAGATCCCCGCCATGAACCAGCATGACGAGAAGCTTGTCCACAACGTGGATTTCCCGGGCCTGGGAGAGCTGGAGGCGATCCCCAACGGGGACGCCGTGTTCTTCACGGACCTGATGGGGGTCACCGATACGATCGTGGAAACCGGCCGCTACTCCCTGAGGTGGCCGGGATGGAGCGCGTTCTGGCGCCCCCTGAAGGAGCTGGGCTTCCTGAGCGAAACCCCCGTGGAGGGGCTCTCCGGAAGCGTCACCCCCCTGGAGTTCATGGACAAGCACCTGGGTCCCAAGCTCCTTTACGGTGAGGACGAAAAGGATCTGGCCGCCATGATCAACGTGTTCGAGGGCATAAAGGACAAGCAAAAGATCAGGTTTACCAGCACCATGCTCATCGAAAGGGATCTGGATACGGGGCTTATGGCCATGAGCAAGGGCGTGGGCTACACCGCCGCCATTGTCGCAAGGATGATCGCCCGGGGAGATATCCGGGAAAAGGGCCTGCTCTCCCCCACCCGGCATATTCCCGTGGAGAAGTTCATGGCCGCCCTGAAGGAGCGGGGCATAAGGATTACCGAGGAAACAACGGTTCTGGAGCAATAAGCCGGAAAATAAAAGTCGTTCAAAATAAACACCAACCCAAAAAGGAGTGGAAAATGAGACTTAGAAAACTTTTGCCCGTGGTGCTCGCGTTTTTCCTGACCGTGTTTTTCTCTGGAATCGCCTTTTCCGGAACACTGAGCGAGATCGTTAAACGGGGAGAACTCCGCGTGGCCGTTCAGTCGGGCGCCGCCCCCTACGCCTTTATCGACAAGCACGGAAAACACGCCGGCTCCATGATCGACTTCACAAAGGGAATGGCCGATGCCATGGGCGTGAAGCTCAAGGTCCTGGACTTCGACTGGGACGGCCTGATCCCCGCGCTCCTCTCCGGCAAGGCGGATGTGCTTGCGGCCGACATGACCCCCACCCTGAAGCGCGCCCTCAAGATCTCCTTTACCGACCCCTGGATCCATGTTCAGCCCTGCGTGTTCACCAGCACCAAGAAGAGCTACCAGACCCTTTCGGACGTGAACAAAGAGGGCGTGACCGTGGGTGTTCTCCTGGGTTCCACGGGCGAAACCATCGCCAAGAAATACCTTCCCAAGGCCAAGATCAAGTCCTATAAGGGCGGCGGCAGGATGGTGGTGCAGGCACTGGTGGCGGGCCACATCGACGCCGGCGTCAACGACGACCTTGCGGTTCTCACCGTTCTCCCGGATTTCCCCCCCAACTCCGTGCGTCTTCTTGACAAGCGCCTGGGCCAGGGCAAGGATCCCCTCGCATTTGCCGTTCGCCAGGACTCCGTGAACCTCTGGCAGTGGATCAACCTCTACTTCGATACCGTTCGCTCCAGCGGCGATTATGACAAGAACATCTCCTACTGGCTCGAAGGCACGGAGTGGAAAAAGGACCACTAATAAGGTGAATCGAGACGGTGGTTAACCGGAATCACAAGGGCGCGCCTTCCCCTGGGGGGCGCGCCTCTTTTAAAAAACGGATGGCAACATGCTGGCTGATTTTAATTTCAGAGTCATACTGGAGTATCTTCCCCTCTTTCTCGCGGGGCTGAGATCCACGTTCCTTATCTCCATTGTCTCCATCGTACTTGCGCTGGCAACCGGGATCATCGCCTGCGCATGCCGCCTCTCCCATGTCAAGGCGATCAAGTTCCCCGCCATCGCCTATATCGAGATCATCAGGTCCACGCCGCTCCTGGTGCAGATCTACTTTCTCTACTTCGGCCTTCCCACCCTGGGCGTCAGGATTCCCGAGATCCAGACCGGTATTCTCGCCCTGATGCTCAACTCGGGCGCCTATATCGCCGAGATCATCCGGGCGGGGATCAACTCGGTGGACGGCGGCCAGATCGAGGCCGGGGTCTCCTCGGGCCTCACCTATGTCCAGCGAATGCGCTTTATCATCCTGCCCCAGGCCCTTGGGGTCACGGTGCCCCCCCTCCTCGGGCAGGCCATCGTGCTGGTCAAGGATTCGGCCCTCCTCTCCCTGATCTCGGTGGCGGAGCTCACCCGCTGCGGCCAGACCCTCACATCCGAACGGTTCATGCCGGCGGAGGCCTTCTTTACCGTGGCCTTCTTCTACATGTGCATCTACTTTGTCTTGAAGGCCCTGGCCGACTGGTCCCAGAAAAAGCTGATCTTCAGGGAGGCGTATTGATATGATGGCATTTTACTTCGGAAGGCTCGTGGAGATCTTCCCCTTTTTCCTCAAGGGACTGTGGATGACCACGAAGATCGCCTCCATCAGCCTCGTGCTCTGCACACTCCTCGGTTTTCTCCTGGGAATATTCAGGTCCGGCAAAAACATCGTTCTCAAGCGGCTGATCGGGGTGTACGTCGCCTTTGTAAGGGGCACCCCCTTCGTGGTGCAGGTGTTTATCATCTTCTTTATCCTGCCCGAATGGGGTCTGCAGCTCGAGGCCTTTCCCGCCGCCGTCCTGGCCATGGCCATCATGGGATCCGCATTTATCTGCGAGATCGTGGCGGGGGGCATCTCCTCCATCCACACGGGCCAGTGGGAGGCATCCACCGCATCCGGACTCACCCTGGTACAGCAGCTCAGGCTGGTCATCATCCCCCAGGCCATGAAGGTGATTCTTCCCCCCCTGGTGGGGCAGTATGTACTGCTCATCAAGGACACCTCCGTGGTATCGGTCATCGGGGTCATGGAGCTGACCCGGGTGGGCTGGGTAACGGTGGTGCGGATTCCCGAGGGACTCATGGTGTTCTCCCTGGTGGGCGCCCTCTACTTCGTGATCTCATACCCCCTGATCCTGCTTTCCAATTTCCTCGAGCGGAAAATGGCGGTTTAGGTTATGAAAGGATCTACTCATAAAAAAGTTCGAACCCGGTCTTTCGAGCGCGCCGTGAAGCATGGACGGCCCGTGCCGGAGCGCGGCAATTTCCGATCAAGTTTTCGATCACCGACTTTTTTAATGGACCGCCAAGGAAGATGCCCATGTAAAAAGCCTGAAACTGGATTTTCGAGCACACTATGAGGCATACGAAAGGGGCGGCGAGCAGATCTTGATGTGGTCATGATTGCAGCCGCCGACTTTTTACGAGTGCATCAAGGAAGGACCCTCAGATGATAGAATTTAAAGATGTAAACAAGTGGTTCGGCAACCTCCACGTCCTGAACGACATCAATATCGAGATCCCCAAGGGAGAGGTGCTGGTGATCTGCGGCCCCAGCGGCTCGGGCAAGTCCACCCTGATCCGCTGCATCAACCGCCTGGAACAGATCCAGAAGGGGGAGATCATCGTCAACGAGACCCCCGTGCACGACAAGTCCGCGAACCTTACAAGGCTCCGCGCCGAGATCGGCTTCGTGTTCCAGCAGTTCCACCTCTATCCACATATGAGCGTGCTCCAGAACATCATGCTGGCCCCCATCAACGTGAAAAAGGTGCCGAAGGAGGAGGCGGAGAAAGTCGCCATGGAAAAACTGGACCAGGTGGGCCTCACCGAAAAGGCGGGGGCATATCCGGCACAGCTCTCGGGCGGCCAGCAGCAGCGCGTGGCCATCGCAAGGGGCCTTGCCATGTCTCCGGAGATCATGCTCTTTGACGAACCCACCTCGGCGCTCGACCCCGAGATGATCGGAGAGGTCCTGGACGTCATGGTGAACCTCGTTTCCGAGGGAATGACCATGTGTGTTGTGACCCACGAGATGGGCTTTGCCAAGAGCGTCGCCGACCGGGTCCTGTTCATGGACGAGGGCAGGATCGTCGAGACCGGCAAGCCCGCTGATTTCTTCGACAATCCACAGACCGACCGGGCCGCCAACTTTATCAGCAAGATTCTCATCCATTAACGGCAGGTGAGAAGGTAAGGAGCAAAAATTTCGGAATTCGAGCGCAATTGGCTTTGAATGCGATTAAAGAACTTACGTCGGTGGTAAATCCGACCTGGACGGGCACCGTTATGCCGGCCAACCGACCGTTTCCGCACGGAAACCGAAAGCTGAATAAAAAACACGATCGGCATACCCATCGGGCCGCTCCAACGGGTATGCCGCAAACACGGGTCGACCGCCCTTTTCGGAAACCGCTTATCAATGATTTACAGATTGTCCCGGCAATTTCACCATCACACGCCATTTCCATGCGTCCCCCCAATACCGGCGGTGCCGGTGCCGTAACCGATCATATCGATGCGCTTCCGGCAATTGCCGCAAGGGAAAACCGTAACTCGCTTTCCGATCCATTGTCGGTGTGATATAAACGAGCACCCGATCAGGTCTCCGGCAGCGGGGAGGCGCGGGTGCATGATTGACTTCCATTTATCAACGAAGATCATCATAGAACAAAGGAAATAACATGAATATAGAGACGTTGCCCAGATTTTCCCTGGCTGAATTTCCTACCCCCGTTCATCACCTGAAGGCGCTTTCACAAGCCGCCGGCGGCCCCGACCTCTTTATGAAAAGGGATGATCTCACCTCTCTGGGCATGGGAGGAAACAAAACCAGGAAGCTGGAATATCTCATCGGCGAAGCCCTCGAACAGGGAAAGGACACCCTGGTCACCGCCGGCGGCCTCCAGTCCAACCACTGCCGCCTCACGGCCGCCGCCGCGAGGAAAGCGGGCCTTTCCTGCAATCTGGTCCTGAACGGCACGCCGCCGGAAAATCCCAACGGCAATTTAATTCTGGACAGGATATTCGGGGCTAAGGTTCATTACTGCGAAAGAAACGAGAGGGATGACAGGCTATACGGGCTTGGGGAAGAGCTTGAGGCCGAAGGAAAAAGACCTTACGTCATCCCGGTGGGCGGCTCCAACGCCGTTGGATCGGTGGGGTATGTGAACGCCTTTCTGGAGCTCTTGGCGCAGCTTGCGCAGATGGAGATCGAACCGGATGCAATCGTCTTTGCAACAAGTTCCGGCGGCACCCAGGCGGGATTGACCCTGGGGGCGAGGCTCGCCGGCTTCAAGGGGGAGGTTCTGGGCATGAGCATCGACCAGACCAAAACCGGAAACGAGCCCTTTCCGCCCGTTCTAACAGGGATTGCCAATAAAACCGCCGAACGGATCGGCTCGGATATCCGGCTGACGGAGGAGGATTTTACCCTGAACTGCGATTACCTGGGTGCGGGATACGCCGTTCCCGGCGACCTCGAGTTCAACGCCATCAGGGATCTTGCCCTGCACGAGGCGATTCTCCTGGGGCCGGTGTACACGGCCCGGGCCATGGGCGGCCTGCTCGATCTGGTCAAGAAAGGCTATTTCACCAAGGAGCAAACCGTGCTGTTCTGGCATACGGGCGGCACGCCGGAGCTCTTTGCATGGGCGGATCAATGCGAGGCGGCCTTCGGCTGACACACCGCATGGGAACGGGCGGTATTTCCATCCCCGGAACCACCTTACCGGGGGTTGCAGCGGCAAGGTACGTCATGCAGGCCAATCCCCGGCATGTTTTCAGTGCCGGGGCAACATACTCAGATATCGATTTCAGGCGAAAAATCATCCGGTAATATGACCGGGGCCTCGCCGCACTCCAACTTCTTGAGCACCGCCAGTGTCTTTGTCATGGCCAGGGGTTTGTACAACCCGGAAGCAACGGCGTATCGATAAACATGATAGGGCGCCTGCCCCCCCTCTTCGGGATTCCTGAATATATCGTGGATCAGGAGATATCCTCCGGGAACGATGTGCCGGGCCCAGCAGTTGTAATCGCCGAAGGCCGTTTCAAAAGCATGCCCACCGTCGATAAAGACGAGGCCCAGGGGCGTTGCCCAGGTTCTCGCGGCGACTTCCGATTTGCAGACCAGGGGCACCAGGGTGTCTTCAAGCCCCCATTTTTCGATGGTTTTCCTGAAAATTCGAAATGTATCCACGCACCCCATTTCCCCGTCATAGAGATCAGGGTCAAAATACTCCTCTCCCTTCTGCTGCTCTTCCGATCCCCTGTGGTGATCGATGGAGAAAAGAACGCTTCCATTTTCCCTGCATGCACTTCCGATATAAACGGCCGATTTTCCGCAATAACTTCCGATTTCGAGACAGGGTCCTTTTTTGCAGGCTTCGAGGGCCGTCTCATACAGCCTTTTCCCCTCATCTTCATCAAGGAAGCCCTTGACCTTGTCCATGGATTCTTTATCGAACATATTCCTCCTGCAATATGGTGAATGTCTCATCCAAACGCATGGTTTTCGGATGCACACCGTCAAAAAAAATACTCCGGGCTCCCTTCTCCGGGAGCGGGCCGGAAAAACAGATGAATCGGATACCGGAATCGAATTACCAATGAGTACATAAGTTCTCCGTCATCAATGGACACCGGAACCATTTTAAATTATAGCTTTATTAGATTCCGGACCTCTTTTGCCACGTCGGCCGGCTTTTGATCGCATCAGTCCCCCGGCGGCGGAACAAATCAACCCCCGGCGCCCGGCTTTCATCCGCCGAAGCGCATCCCCCGACCAATAAACTCCAACCGTCTACCGGTACGATAATTCATGTTTTCAATATCTTGTTTTTCACATTCCAGTCAATAATTCCTTTTCCCCGGCCAGAGCCGAGGCACCCTTTCGAGTCAAAAAAACACAGATTTCAAGGGGGCCAGGTCGATGATCATCCGGCCATGAGGTTGATCCGGGCGAAATGGATCAGCACCCGGCGACTTGGCGGGTACCGGGGAATCGTGGGGCCCGTTGTCTCGTTCGTCATTAATATACCCGCCATTTTAAACGGATTTGGGAAATTTGATGGAATTTGGCGAAGACTTGTGATTTACTGATTCTTATTTGATGGTCCTGTAAAAAAGTCGGCGGCCGGAATTTTGACCATACTCGGGCGTGCGTTAAACGCCGCGCTCATTCTTTATATTGTGATCGAAAATTCGGGTTCGGACTTTTTACTCGCCCATACTGTTTGGAACTTCGGCGGTAATTATTTAGATTTACCCCAATGCCGGAAACGATATCTTGCTGCATTGACGCCTCGACCAATCGCCCGGGTCACGCCCGCTCCAGGAGGTGTCGAGCCGTGCAAGGATAAGTAAATATGAAACACCTGACGCTCATTTTCCTTTGTCTCATATGGACCGGTTCCACGATTGCGGCCGAAGGGGAATCGCCTTCCCCTTTTGCCGACAAGGATGCATTGTACGCGCATTTCAGCGACCCCGCCCTGCTGAAAGCCCTCTATTTTGAATCCAGGGAGGTGGCCCGCATGCTCTCGGAGGAGTGCCGGGAGGGGGAGAACCGTTGCCGGGCAGCCTTAGACAAGCTCAACCGGCCGTTTTCAAGGTGGAACCGATTGGATGCCCGGAACGGATTTCACACCGTCGTCAACTGCGGGGACGGGACCGCCGTAACCCATCCCAACCCGAGCCTTCACAGGATCCTGGGTAAATCCCTTATCGGCAGCCTCAGGGATATCAACGGCAAGCTCTGGTTGCTCGGCCTCTGCCACGGGGTGGGGGAGAGTCCGGGCGGATTCTGGGCCTCCCAGTTTTCCTCGTGGTGCAGGAGCATTACCGGCCTGAACGAGGTGTGGATCCTGAGCCTTCTGATACCGGTTCCGGGAACCGATTACCAGGTCCTTTCCCACCTGCCCCACAACCCCTCGTCCTACAAGGCGCTCAAGGCAAAGGTCGCCGAGCTCAACAGCCTTGTGGGCCCCTGGTCCCGGGAGTGGGAAGGTGACGGCAAATGATCATTCCCGGTGGATTGAAACCCAATGCTTAAAATTCGCACCAAGATAAATCTGCTCATCGGCCTTATCGTGACCGCGAGCATCCTCTTCACCCTGCTCATGCAGACACTGAAAACCCAGGAGCTGGAGTATTACACCCTGGTGGAGCAGGTGAAAACCGTGAACGGCCATATCCTCAAGGCCCTGGTCGAGGAGAAGAAGATCGGGTTCGCCGGTTCGCCGGGCGGAACCATCTTCGATCACCTGGACAACGCGGCCGGAACCCTCGGGGAGATCGATTCCTCCCTGCTGGGGCTTGACGCCTCCTCCATCTCCGAGATATCCCGGGTCATCGAGCAGTTCCGTTCCGCCATGGGCAAACGGGCCGAAAACACCGCCTCCCTGCTGCAAACAAAGTCCCGCATCCTCGAGGCGACCCGTTCCTACACCGATGTGCACGACGCCATTTCCCGGAAAATAGACCGGGAGATCGCCGATTCCCAGCTCTACAACTGGAAGGGGTTCGACACCCGGGGCCTGCTGGAACTCAAGCGCTCGGGCGCCTTTGCCCACAACCTCATCGGCGGAATCATCCTCTCCATGAGCCAGGAGCTCTTCCTCGAACAGGACATGGATGCCTTCGTGAAGAGATATGAAAAGGCCCTGTTCGCCCTGGGCATCCAGGAGGAAAACCTCGGGCTCCAGGTCAAACTCCTCAAGGGCACCCAGTACGACAGGGCATCCGCGGAGCTCACCAAAACCCTTTCCCTGCTCCAGATCCTGATGCCCGAAATGCTGGACCTGGTCCAACGGGGCGGGGAGATATCCGCCGGTCTCGAGGTGTATGAAAGGATCATCGGAGACCACACCGAATCCCTGATCGCACTGTCCGAATCCCTCAGCAGGGAAAAGAACAGGACCGCCTCCCTCTCCCTTTTCGCGGGACTGACGGCCTTTTTTGCCTTCCTGACAATCGGCGGAGTCGCGTTCGGCCGCTCCATCACGGTCCCCCTCTCCACCCTGGTCCAGGCCACGAATTCCATGGGGGAGAAGTCCCTTGAACCGCTTCCCGAGCCGGTGAGCGCCTCCTTAGGCCGGATCGCGGGCCCCGAAAGGGACGATGAGATCGGCGTGCTGACCCGGAGCTTCATCGGCATGGAAAACGAGATCCGCGAGAAGATCGCCATGCTGAGGCAGAGTGAAAACAACCTCTCCACGACCCTGGACTCCATGGGCGACGGGGTTATTGCAACGGACCTGTCGGGCCGGATCGCCCGCATGAACCCCGTGGCGGAAACCCTCCTCGCCCGGGATGAATCGGAAGCAAGGGGCCGCCCCCTCACCGAGGTGTTCCATATCGTCCACGCGGAATCCGGAGAACTCAAGGAAAACCCCATTGAAACGGTGCTTGCCCGGGGCAGGGCGGCGGGCCTTGCCAATCACACCAAGCTTATCGACGGTAACGGCAAGGAACTGCACATCGCCTACGGCGCGACCCCCATCAAGAACGGGAACGACAAGGTGACCGGTGTCGTTCTCATCTTCCGGGACGTTACACGGGAGTACCGGATGCGGGAAGCCCGGCGGGAAAGCGAGGCCCGCTACATGAGGCTGTTCGCCGAGTCCAACGACGCCATCTTCATCACGGCCCCCAACGGGGAGGTCATCGAGTCGAACCCGGCCGCCTCGCGGATGTTCGGTTATTCCCCGGATGAGATGGCCCGGATGAACATCGTCCGGCTTTACGCGAATCCCGCCCAACGTGAGAAGTTCAGAAAGGAGATCGAGGCCGGGGGAGAGGTGAAGGACTTCGAGGTTGCGTTCGTGAACAAGAAGGGCGCCCCCCTCACCTGCCTGATGAGCGCCACGTTGAAACACGACAAGGCGGGTAACCTCCTGGGCTACCAGGGGTTTGTCCGGAACGTGACCCGGCAGAAACAGCTGGAGCGGCAGTTGCAACAGGCCCAGAAAATGGAGGCCATCGGCACCCTCGCCGGGGGGATTGCACACGATTTCAACAACATCCTTACGGGCATCTACGGGTACGCACAGCTGGCCGGCCAGCATATCCACAAGCCGGAGAAAGCCCGGCAATACATGGACCGGGTCATCGGCGGGGGCAAGCGGGCCGCCGACCTGGTTCAGCAGATACTGACCTTCAGCCGGCAGACCGAATACCGGATGCACCCCTTCGAGCTTCGCGTGGAGATAAAGGAGGCGCTGAAACTCATCCGCTCCTCCGTTCCCTCCACCATCGAGATGGACCTGTCGCTGGATTCAACATCAAAGGCCCTTGCCGATCCCATCAAGATCCACCAGGTGGTCATGAACCTCTGCACCAATGCCTACCATGCCATGAACGACAGCGGGGGCCGGATGAGCGTTGCCCTGAGCGACGTGACGACCGCCGCCCCCCAATCCGTGGGGACAAAGGAGATGCCCCCGGGGGAATACATAAGGCTTTCGGTGGGCGATACCGGAACCGGCATGGACAAGGCAACCCTGGAAAAGGCGTTCGAGCCCTATTTCACCACGAACGAGCCTTCCCGGGGAACCGGCCTCGGCCTTGCCCTGGTCCAGGCCATCGTGGAGGAGCACGGCGCCTTTCTCCAGGTCTTCAGCACCCCCGGCGAGGGAACCACCTTCCACATCCACTTTCCAAGGGCCGAACAGGAAGCCGAGCCCGCCTCCGCCGAACCCCGGCGAACCGAAGGCCTGTCGGGAAACGAAACCATCATGATCGTGGACGACGAAATGGATATCAGGGAGCTGTACCGGATTTTCCTGGAATCTTACGGCTACCGGGTGTTCACCTTCGAGAACGGCCTCGATGCCCTCGCGGCGCTTGAAAAAGATCCCGGCCGATTCGATCTGGTGGTCACCGACATGACCATGCCAGGGCTCACCGGAGAGGAGCTTGCCCGGAAAATTTACGGGATCAGCCCCGAACTTCCCGTCATCCTCTGCACCGGATTCAGCAACGCCCCAAAGGCCCCCGTTGAAGGGGAAACGGGCATCCAAAGACGGGTCCAGAAACCCATCTCCAACCTGGACCTCGTGACCATGATCAGGGAGATCCGCGACAACAGGCCCCTTGGAAAATCAACCGAACCGCAGTTGGAGGAAGACGATGTCGCCCGCTCCCTTTGAGCTGCCCCACGGCCAACACCTCCTGCGCGGGGATGCCCACGAACCGTCCTGCAACACCGTCGTGCTCCACGGCGCGGGAAAATCTTCCCGCGCCCGCTTCACGCGCCTGCGCGAAACCCTGAACGATCTCGGCATGCCGTCGGCGGCATTCGACTTCGTTGGACACGGGGAGACGGGAGGAGAGCTGATCGGTTCGAGTCTCCGCGACAGGAGCCTTCAGGCAGCCGCCGTTATCGATCACGCTTGCAATGAGCCCTTGACGCTGATCGCCGCAAGCATGAGCGCCTATACCGCCATAAGGCTCACGGAAACATTCACCGTCAAGAACCTGATCCTGCTGGTGCCGGCGGTCTATACATCCGAGGCATACGATCTTCCCTTTGGCCCGGAATTTTCGGCGGCCATTCGCGTTCGGAACAGTTGGCGAAACTCGGACGCATTCGGCATCCTCAAGAAGTTCAAGGGCAACCTCCTGGTCATCGCCGCCGAAAATGACGCCGTCATCCCCATGGAAGTAATCGAGGGGATTCATGCTTCGACGGCAAACAGCGAAACCAATCGCCTTCATATCGTGCCGGGGTCGGAGCACCTGTCCCTTTTCCCAACCACAGGGGACTTCACGGCGACGTGCAACCTCATCATGGAGACGTGCCGCGATGAAGAGAACGTCGCGCCGTGAAGAAGCTCAGAACTACAACAGGTCGTCAAACAACTCTGGAGGAATGTTGTTTTGCTTTTCCCCCACGACGGCGTAGTAGTAAAGGGGGGTTCCGTCCTGGCAGAAACGGTGGCGATACCGTCGGCGCTCGCGGATGTCCAGAATTCCCTCCCTGTCCATTCGACCGATGAGTTTGCTGAAACCCGATAGATCGTCCTCGCTCACGAAATTCTCCTTGATATTGAAAGCGACCCAGGCCGGCGAAGAGAGCAGGTTGTACCCCTGTGCAAAGGCCCCGGGGGGAATATCGCCGAAACCCAGCGCCGCCACAACGGTCATGCAGTTGAAGTCGGTTGCCTCGAGGGAGCTTTCAACCTCGGGTGTCAGATCGGTCAGGTCCGCCACATGATAATCCCGGTAGAGGCCGGGGCGATCCCTCCGCGCAGCCTCGGCGGCTTCCTCGATAATGTCCACGGCCACAATTGAATCGGCGCCGATTCCGGCCAGCTGCTCTCCAACCATGCCGTTGCCGGCGCCGATGTCCAGGGCGTGAAGCGGTTCGGTTTCCTTGCCTCCTTCTTCGATATGAGTTTTGAGGAGTTCGCAGACGACTTCCGGCGAGTTGCACTTGTACTGCTCGTGGAACAGGTATTCGTACAGGCCCGGAACTTCAAAGATCCGGTCGTAATCGTGGAACTCGATTTTTTCCTTCCGGTCTTTGTAATCCAGGATAAAGAACTCTTTTCCCTGTTCGATTTTCTCTACTTCCGGCAGGTGGATGGTGAACGCGTTGTCGCTCTGCATCTTTTCTCCTCTCGTTGCCACGCCGCATTAAGGACGGGCAATCGCTGAAGCATTTGGTTATGGTTGTATTGCCGCCCCGCACGCGGGGCGGCGGCGATTATCGGCCCCCCGGGTTCAGCTCTGAACCCGGTAAGGCATTATTCCTGTCTCCTCCGTATTGCCGTTCGGAACCTGTTTACCGTTCTTTTATTCCGTTCAGGTCCCTGTTCAGGTTTGTGAATGTACTGTTTAATCAGGTGTTATTTCGCGCATCAGAAGGTTCCACTCCGAGTCCGGAATGGACGTGCCCTCCTGCTGTACAACGGCGGCCCCCAGGAGCGAGCCGCATGTACCGCATTGGGTCAAATCGAAGCCCCTTCGCAATCCGTACAAAAAGCCCGCCGCCCATAAATCCCCGGCCCCGGTGGTATCCACCACCTTGTCCACGGGAACGGCGGCCACACGGCAGGTTTCTTCCGCCCTGCGGAGAACCGCGCCCCCGGCACCGTATTTGACGGCGACGGTTTCGCACGGGGCAGCCAGTTTTTCCACGCACCGGTCCGGATTTCCGCTTCCGGAATAGGCTTCGGCTTCCTCTTCATTGGCAAAGACCATGTCCACGTGTTTTTCAAGCAGGGAAGGCAGGGCGTCCATGGATGCCGCCACGACCTCGAAGGATGCCAGATCCATGCTGACGGTGCATCCCGCGTTCCCGGCTGTACGGAGCACATGGTCCATCAGGTCCGGGTTGAACAGCAGGTACCCCTCGATGTGCACATGGTCGCAGCCCGAGAAGTCGTCCGAGGTGACATCGGCAACCCCAAGCGAGGCCGCAGCTCCCAGGTGGGTGCGCATGGTGCGTTCACCGTCCGGCGTGACCAGGCTCAGGCACCTGGCAGTGGCCATTCCCTCGCGGGCGCGGATGCGTCCCGCATCGCCGCCGAGCCGTGTGAATGCATCCCGGTAGAAACGCCCTGCCTCATCCTCTCCCGTAACGCCGATAAAACGGCCGGGCATACCGAGGCGCGCAAGGGCAAAGAGCGTGTTACCGGCACTGCCGCCGGGTGTGCTCACGGGGATATCGGGGAGTTCGGCCATCAGCCGGTCGAACGTCGCTTCATCCACAAGCTCCATTCCCCCCTTTTCTCCTTCGATATTTTGAATAAAGGACTCGGGCACGCGGGCCACGAGGTCCACCACGGGCGAGCCGATACCGGCGACAACTTTTGATCGAGGGTCGAGAATCGCATCGGATACCTGATCACAGACCTTGTCCGGCTCTCCTTCACTAACAGATTCACTGGTAAAAACGTGGTTGTTCCTTAGCTTGCTCATTACGGTCCTTTTCATTTGATGCGTTATATGAATGATTTTGGAATGATATAAACTGATATAATAACGTGGGCCGGTTTCAAGTACCGAATTGCCCGGCGTCGCTAATTTCGTCACAGATTACAGCAATGGTTGTGCCGGCAACGGTTGACTTTGTGAAAAACGGGGCAGAATATTCCTAAGGCTTTAATAATAAAGCTTTAATGTTTTGCTTCCAGGGGGTGGGATGGTTTCCGTTGGGGTATATTGCATGGGGATTTCCAATGCGCCGGGTGTGCAAAAAGGTATCGATTAAGTGTGTTCCGCGTGAAACGAGTATAAAATATGCACACCAAAAAGCAACAGTCGGCTCAACCCGGTTTATATGGCGCGGGTCTGCTCAAAGCAGGATTAATACTTCCTTTTATGCCCCGGATAAGCATGGTGAAGATTCGCAGTGGGAGCGGGTATGGCGATATTTAACGGGGTGCGGGCATTGGAGGCGGCATACAGGTGGACAAAGTATGGCGTTTCTTAACTGCAGCTTGCTGTATAAGTGAATTTTTATTCTGTCGTGGACCACCTGCTCCTTTGGCCGGGTCGGAACCCCGAGGCTCCGCCCAAGACGCATTACCCTATATTTTACAAACCTTACGCAACACCCCACCCTGCCCGGGCTTACCAAATACCTGAGGGGTTTTCACAAAAAAAGTAATGACACTCCCTCGTTCTGCTGGGGTATGGCATATTGATCCGCCTGTGTATATTTTGCCCACATCGCTTTTCGCCATCAGCGTATGGAAAGCCTCGGGAAAGGAAATTGGAAAAAGGCAGGAAATTAATGCCCTCAGTGTGGTGGATAAGGGCAGCACCTCGCCTCCATCGTGGAAGGGACCGCATCGATCACCATATCGGAATCGATTGCAATGAGTTTGCCAAGCGATAAAAAACACACTTCGCAAACTATATCACAATGAGCTATAGTTTGGTTTATGAAGAGACTATCCACCAAATGGTTTACAAAATGGTCGTAAAAAGCCAAATTGAGCCGGGAAAATTTGCTGGATGCGATTAATGCCATAGAAACAGGTTTATCAACGGCTGATTTAGGTCATAATTTGTTCAAGGTTCGTGTTAAGCGTGAGCTGCGTATTCCGGCCATTCCGTCCACCTGTTCCGGACCATTCCGTCCACCCGTTCCGGACCATTCCGTCCACCCGTTCCGGGGCATTCCGTCCACCCGTTCCGGATCATTCCGTCCAGGTGGCCGGGTGAGGCGACGACAGCTTAGGCCTATGTCTCAGAGTTCTTCCTTTTCGTCAAGGTAGTTCTTCTTTTTCTCATGGATTCTCCCCTCAAGTTGAACCTGTGAGCATTATGGATCAATCGGTCAAGGATGGCATCGGCAATGGTCGCATCGCCAATGTTTTCATGCCAGTTTTCGACGGGAACCTGGCTGACGACTATCGTGGATGTGAGGCCCTGTCTATCTTCTATGACTTCAAGAAGTTCCCTGCGTTCAGAGTCCGACAATGGGGCAAGCCCGAAGTCATCAATGATCAGGACCTTTGCCTTGGCCAGCTTGTTCATCAACTTGGCGTAGGTTCCGTCGGCCCGGGCAATGGTGATTTCCTGGAAGAGCCTCGGTGCGCGCTTGTAGAGGGCGGCAAAGCCCTCCCGGCAGGCCTTGTTGGCAAGGGCACACGACAAATAGGTTTTCCCAACTCCCGTGGGTCCCGTGATGATGATGTTCTGGGAACTCCGTATCCAGTCACAACCGGCGAGCCTGAGGACGACAGACTTGTCGATACCGCGAGGGGCTTTATAATCAATGTCCTCAATGCAGGCGTTAACCTTCAACTTTGCGCTGCTCAGAAGGCGTTTCATGCGCCTGCCCTCCTTCCAGCTCCAGTGACGGTCCACGAGGAGTGCGAAGCGATCTTCAAATGTAAGCTGTTCAATATCGGGTTGTTGCAGTTGCTCCTTAAAGGCGTCGGCCATGCCGTTGAGTTTCATATCGCAGAGTTTTTCCAGGGTCTGTTCGTTAAGCATGTTGTTTTATCCTTTCCGGCTATTTGTAGTATTCGTTTCCTCGTATGTTTGGATGATCCGTAGGGCTCTCCTTCGTACTGCTGTCGTCAAACGGAGGCGGTTGCTTGTCGAGGCCGTTTTTAAGTATTGATTCAACGCTCTTGTAAGAGTTCGACTTGATGAACAAAGCCCGGGTGCAGGCCGCTTCCAGTCGTTCCGCAGAGTACCTTTTTTCAAGGCGCATGATGCCGAGGCAACTCCGGAACCCTTGCTCCGGGTGGGATTTTTTCTTCATGATTCTATTGAACAACCGGGCGGTGTTCGGACCGTTTCTTTCAGCCCATCGCATGAGGCCCGACGGGGTCCATTCAAGGTGTTTTTGGTGGGACTTTGGCATATGCTCCACCAGAGTGCTCTGCTCCCCCTCTTCGCGACTCCGTGGGTGACTGGCGACACGACGGTTCTTGTGCAAGAATTCGACGACGGCGCCAGTCGTTCTTACATCCACGAGTTCCCTTACCAGCTGATAGGGGACGCTGTAATAGTGACGCTCCACCTCGACGTGGTAATCCATGTTGACGCGGGCTTTCGTCCATTCGGCGTATTCGTAACGGGTTATGGGAAGGGGCTTCAACGCAGGTTTATCGACGGTAAGAAACAGTTCCCGGCGGTTGGTGTCCAGCTTCTGGAACTTGCGGTTGTTCAGTTCCTCAAGCTTCCCGGTTATGGCCTTGTTCAGTTCCGCCAAGCTGAAGAACGTGTGGTTCCTGAGTGCGGCGAATATCCAGGTTTCCGCTATACGAACGAAGTTTTCGACCTTTGACTTATCTTTCGGCTTCCGGACTCTCGCAGGTATCACAGCCGTACCGTAGTATTCGGCCATTTCCTGGTATGCCGGGTTCAGATCCGGTTCATAGCGGCAAGCCTTGCTGACACCCGACCGGAGGTTGTCCGGGACAGTGATTTCGGTAACACCACCAAAATACTCGAAGGCTCGGATGTGGGAGTCGACCCAGGAACGTAATTCTTGGGAGACCGATGCCTCTACATAGGTATAACCGCTGGCACCAAGGGTTGCCAGGAACATCTGAGCGTTCCAGGGCTTTCCGGTGGCGGGGTCCGTCACCGGAAAAGTCTGCCCCGCATAATCGACAAACAGCTTCTCCCCGGCCCGATGCTGTTGCCTGAGGGCCACGTCGAGCTTCTGTCGCCACTGACGGTATCGTTCACAAAACTGACTGTACTGGTATCCGTCGGGATTGTTCTGCTTGTGCTCATGCCAGAGCAGCTGAAGGGTGACCCCTTTGTTACGCAGTTCGGCGTGGAGGAACTCCATTGACGGCATCCTCCGGTCGGGGGGCGTGACCTTGGGTGTACGTGGGAACAGCATGGCCTCAATCGCGGCGTCATCCAAGGGCTCGACCTGGCGCCAGTTCAATTCGGCGGCCTTGGCACGGGAGAGATAGTCTCCAACGACACTGTGGGAGGTGGAGCAGCTTGTTGCGATTTGGCGGTTGCTCAAGCCCGCTAAGAGCTTGAGCCTGAGTATTTCCTTGATTTTGCGCATGGGTAATCGTCCTTTTGCCACAAGTTCAGTCCTCCTCTGAAAAATTGAAGAAGACTACATTTTACGGACCTGATTAGCCAGCGTCGTTCTTATTCACCCGGTGGGGTAATCGAGGTGGTCGGAACACCTCGGATCTAGTGGACGGAATGGATCGGAATCAGTGGACGGATTCCGCCGGAATGGGTGGACGGAATGGATCGGAATTAGTGGACGGATTCCGCCGGAATGGGTGGACGGAATCGCCCGGAATATGCAAAAAGCTCTGGTTTTAGAACAATAATTCTATTCAAGGCTGATGATAGGGCCATTTTCTTATTTGGATTTGGGAAAAATGAAAAAGATAATATTGATAAAAAAGAGTTGCAATATTTTAGAAAATTGGGAGACGACCTGTTATCGTTAAGTTCCAGGCAACTTGAAAAAGCGATATCAAACAAAGCACTGTTTGACTTGGAGAGCACAGAATGAGAAACTCAATAAAAGAAGCAATTGGAACAACTGTCCAGGATATGCTTGACGCCGGGTTTAAATCATCATTCACAGAAAAAGAACTAAACTCACTCGGGATTGAAATCCCTGATATTGAAATAACATCGAAAGAAATAAAAGAAATCAGAAAAAAGACGAAACTAAGCCAAGCAGTATTTGCGAAGTTGTTAAATGTCAGCCCTTCCTCTGTAAGACAATGGGAGCAAGGAAAAAGAATACCAACAGGGTCAACAAAAGTCTTGCTGGAACTTCTCAGCAAATCCCCTCATATCCTTGACTACAGAATAGGATTATAATTTAACACTTGATCCCCGGTATTCTTAAGCGAGCAAATTAACCGGGAGCAACCGCAAAAGTGTAAAGCGCAAAAGGGCTTAAAAACGACTACTTAAGCCCTTTTGTTTAAATTTCACTATTTGGTATCTATCAGAACGGAATGTCGTCGTCCGGAGGCTGGGGATAGTTCTCTCCCTGAAAACCGCCGCCCTGATCATCGCCGCCCTGAGCACCGCCACCCTGACCACCGCCCTGGCCGCCGCCGGAAGGCTCACCCTGGTAACCGCCGCCGAAACCGCCGCCCTGGCCGCCGCCGGAAGGTTCACCCTGGTAACCGCCGCCAAAGCCGCCGCCCTGGCCGCCCTGACC
>PPCM01000227.1_pt1 | contig 71162 bp, 61 predicted proteins | sample 1555541 | NCBI WGS metagenome assembly PPCM01 (sample SAMN05284479, study PRJNA326546) | Marine sediment metagenome, whole genome shotgun sequencing project. | isolation source: marine sediment | place: Germany: Wadden Sea | collected 2012-09-05 | reverse complement strand
TACTAAAACTCCCCGACGGAGGATTTTTAATGAGTTGCCAGGATGAGATAGGCTATTATAATTATCATGGTGAGGTACAGCGAACCTGTTTTTTACGCCTGGACAGCCAGGGCGATGAATTATGGAGAAGGTATACAACTACACAGGACACAATTACAGTTCATCCTTTTGCTGCTTTAATGCCCGATGGCGATTATTTAATTGCATGGAGTGACCCGTGGCTGAGAGATGCACAAAATCCTGACAAAACACTTTGGTTAGCCCGTATGACAGATGCAGGTGTTATCTATGGGAAGAAAAAAGTCTCAGATGATATCGCTGAATTTGGATCGTATGGATACTATATAAACGATTATTATCAGGATGAAACAGGAAATGTGTATTTTGCAGGAGAAAGAACCGGGTTACCTTACCCTGCTTTCTTACTAAAAGTTAACTCTGAAGGTATTGCTCAATGGTACAGGGAATATGAATGTTTCCCGGAAAATGATGCTTATATGTCTTTCTCAAAAATTTATGGCTTAACTCCTACTGCTGATGGAGGCTTTATAATGGGAGGAGAATACCTGAGCGACCCGAGTACAATGTTTCCTACTGGAGTACAGCAAGGTCTTGTAATAAAAGTCGACTCTATGGGTTGCCTGGAAGAGGGCTGTGGAACAACTAATATAAGGCATACAATAAATGCTCTAAATGCAGAGATTTACCCAAACCCTGCAAGCGAAAAAATAACAATTACACTTGCAAAACAAACAAATAATGCACATTTAAAAATTTACGATGCAAAAGGTTGTTTGTGGATTAATATTGACAGTCAGGGCGTGACTCAAAGTCACACCCTGACTAATACTCAAACAGACATCGAAATGGATGTTTCGCAATTACCTGTCGGTATTTATACTGTAAATATTTGGGCTGAGGGTAAGTTTTATGTTGGTAAGTTTGTGAAGGAGTAGAAAGTAAAAAGTGCAAAGTTGAAAGTTTCAAGCCTTAAAACTTTTAACTTGAAACTTACGACTTTCAACTTTTCATCTTTGCACTTTTTACTAGAAACTTTCAACTTTCTCTACTTAATCATAATACCCAATAGTAACTGGAATCCCAAATCTTATTCCAATTCCAACAACTATAGGCCTTTGTTTAAGATTGTAGATAGAGTTTACGTTTAAAATATTATTTGTGCCGTGCATGTATTTTACATCTGTAAAAACAATAATATTTGGTTTAAATCTGTACTCAATACCTCCTCCTATATAAACTCCAAAGTTGAACTTTTTGTAGATGTCTGTATGATTGGCATCTATTCGGTTTATTTCTATACCATCAACTTTGTATGGAACTTCCTGAGAATAGAAAGTGTGCTCTTCTAACAAAAAATCGATGTCAATCCCTGCTGATAGGTAAATGTTAAATTTATTTCTGCCTAAATTGTAATTTAGTCCCAATGGAATATTTAGATAATTAAAGCTGTAATTTGTTGGAAAATAACCAATAGATGTGTTATAGATGTTAAAATATTCCATGTCAGCAACAAATCCTTTTTGAATAAAAGCGAGTCCGGTATTAATGCTAAACTCTCTGGTTGGTTGTAACCAGACTTTTACCCCAAAAGCATTACCAAGTAATGGTTTAGTAGGGGTAGTGTAGCCCATAATTTTAGCATAACTTGCTCCTCCCCATGCTCCAGCATAAACCAGAGAATCTGTTCTGAGTTTCCATGCGTATGTACTTAATGAAAGTGTCAGTCCAATAAAAATAACTAATGCCTTTTTTATAAAACTATTTCTCATTTGTGTTACTTTTTTGAGTTTATTGTACTTGTAATTGTTTTACCTTCTAAAATAGTTTCTATCTCGTCACCAGTTTTTACTTTAGTAGTTTTACTAATGACTTTCCCATTATGCTTGGTAATTGAAAAACCTCTTTTTAATACATTGGTAGGGTCAACCAGCTTAATGTTTTTTTCAAACATATCTAATTCCCGGGATGTTTTTTCAAAAGAATAGCTAATGCCTGATTTAATTCTGTTTTGAATACCTTTTAATTCTGCTTCATGTTGTTTAAGTATGACTTTAGGCATATTCTGAATTCGACTTTGTTTTGATTGAAGATTATTTCCAGATTCGTTTATCTTTTGTTTAGCAAGATTACTGATTCTATAAAATAGTCTATTGCAGTTTTCTTGTTTCTCATTTATAATCTTTTTGGTCCTGTGAATTCCCATACTCAGATTTGTTAAATACAAATCATTAGTTTTAATATTATCTTTAACCTGTTGGATAATTTCATCGCCAAGTTCAATAATTTCTGATTCAAAAAGCAGATTATGATCGATTACAAAGTTTGCAGCAGCAGTTGGTGTTTTTACTTTTGTATGTGCTACCATATCTGTTACAGATTCATCCCTGTCGTGACCAATACCTGTAATAACTGGAATTGGGATTTGAGTAATATGGTAAGCAATATTATAATTATCAAAAAAACTTAAATCGCTTTTAGATCCACCACCTCTTAATATCGCAACTATATCAAACTCTTTTTCAGAATCAAAAATATCGCTTAAAGCCTGTATAATAGTTTCCTCAGTTCTTTTTCCCTGCATATCTGCTTCGAAAAGAGATGTTGAAAAACCATAGCTATATTTGTTTCGATTTAACTGATGAACAAAATCTTCATACCCAGCAGCTCCAGACGATGATATTACAGCAATTTTCTGGATAGCTATAGGTAGTTCTAATTCTTTGTTCATGTCAATAACACCTTCGCTTTTGAGTTTGTCGATAATCTCTTTTTTTCGTTTTTCAAGATCACCAAGAGTAAATGACGGTTCAATGTCTCTAACATTTAGTGATAAACCATATAATTCGTGAAAATCGACACTTACACGAACCATAACTTTTAAGCCTTCTTGTAGCTCGCTTCCTGTAACAGAATAAAAGTATGATTCAATCATACGATATTGTGTAGCCCATATTGTTGCCCGTGCTTTGGCAATTATTTGATCGTAATCTTTGGCTTTTTGGATAAACTCGAGATAACAATGTCCGCTACGATGCTTATTAATACTATTGATTTCAGCTACTATCCAAACCGTGGAGTCAAAAGTATGCTCTAAACTCGATTTGATTTTCTGATTAAGTTCAATTAGTGTTAACGAATTGTCTGACATCTATTCAATTTTTATTAGTCTCTCAGAGTATCTAACATTATTGCAGTTCACAGTAATGACATACATGCCAGGTATAAAACATTGAAAGTCATTTATGTTTAATGTAACATCTTCTTCCTTAGTCATATGCGACATCCAAAAATATGTTTTGCGACCATTAATATCACTAATGCTGATTTCTATTGAGTCACCAGGATTGTTATCAAATTGTATATTGAAATTGTCATTAAACGGATTTGGATAAACAGAGAAGTTTTTATCTGGTAATACTAAATCTCCTTTTTCAAGAATAGTATCTGCAAAATCAAAATTTGGTATTCCATACCCCATGTATACCGTAGGTGTATGATATAAATGTCCAGATTTTCTAACAGCTTCAATTATCTCCATATTTGTTCTTTCTGGATGTTTTTGCCAAAAACATGCTAACATACCAGAGAGAAGAGGAGTTGAGAATGATGTTCCATTACCGTTCCCAATAGTGCCGCCTAATTCCTGATTGTAAGTTCCGCCTCCCATAGCCGTAAGGTCGGGTTTTACTCTACCATCGTAGCTAGGTCCAATAGAGCTAAATCCTGCATATGTTTGATCTGACCAAACTGCGCCAGCTGTAATTATACCATCAGCATCACCAGGAGCTGCAATCCAAGGATGCTCTTCTTCATTACCGCTATTAGCAGCAGCAGCAACTACCAAAATACCTTTATTTGAAGCAATGGTAGCAGCTATACTGATAATTGCATGTTGACCGTCTAAATCCTCGTAAGAATGATTAAATTCAGGTGTGTCAAAATTGACGTAACCAAGCGATACGCTTAATATATCAGCCCCCATGCTATCAGCATATTCTGCTGCAGAAATCCAATTTAATTCTTCAATAAATGTTTCCGAATAAGGGTCTTCAGACATTAATAATAAATATGTTGCTTCAGGGGCAGACCCTATTAGATTTCCTGGATAATTTGCAGCAAGAATTGATAAAACTCTCATGCCATGAGTGCTGTGGTTGTATACTGTATCTCCACCATGTACAAAGTTTTTTGTTGCAAGAACACGATTATCATTATAAAGAGAATCAAAAGATGGTAAATTTGGAAGTCCAGTAAAACCTGCATCAGTTACAGCAATCATCATACCTTTTCCACGATACCCTTCATTGTGTAGTTTGTGAGCATTATGCATTTTTATTTGTACTGCACAATCTCCGTAGTCATAAAAATCAATGTTTTCTTTTGTAGGACCAGCATTTAATTTCCTCAATTTTTTATAATTGTTTGATACTGCTACAGACTTGCCTGTAGGAAATGGAGTGAACTTAGCTGAGTTACATACAAAACTAAGTTGAGTAATTGTATCTATTAGGTTTGAGTCCAATGTGTAAACTGTAGCAGAATTAAACCATTTTGAAACGTTTAATACTTCTAAACCTAAAGATTCAAGAGAATCTACATAAGTTTGGGTAACAGGAAGGTCGGTTTCATTTAATAAAATACCCTGATTGGCTCTTCTTTGTAAAGAACGCTCACTTAAAAACTCTTCAGGATTGTCTAGACTATATCCGTTATTGTCTTTATCTGTAAATTCAATGTAGTATTTTTTTGGAGCAACCTGACCCAAAAGTGAAACGCTTAAAAAAAGTAAAATTAGTAATCCGGATATTCTCATTTGTATATTATTGTTTAAACCCATGCGAAGATAATAAGAATTTGTTTAAGTTTTTAAAGGATAGCCATAGATTATAGGAAACTGACTCTGAGTTATTTAAAAAACATTCAAATCTTGGAAAAAATAAAATAAAATTGGATTTAAACGATTAAAATTCAACTAATTCTTGCTTAAATATTGTTCCGGTAGTAATGCGTTCTTCAACAGGAATATCAAAAATAACCTCTTGAGAATTAATATAAGTTTCCTCTTTATAAATCAAACCAGTGTGAATAGCATAAACTTCGTAAGCAATATCTTTGTGGATTAAAGATTGTGAAGAATCCTGATAAATAGTTAAGCAAGAGTCAAAAACAAATTCTCCGGTAGAATAGGGGATATTAAAGTTAGATACCCAATATTCTTTATTGTCAAGTTCATTGTATAGGTTTCCGTTCCAGCTATAATTTTGTTTTAAAGGGAAACGAATTTTTATAAACCTATAGTTTTCTTCAACTTTTTCGGCAGTGTTTTCTGAAAGTTTTGCTGTCCACACAGAATGAATAAGCCAATTTTCAGAGTCATCAAGACGATGTAGCCTTTCAATTCTGAATGCAGTGTCATTTTCATTATCTATTACAGGAATATCAACAACTTCTTTCATGTAATAAATTGACGTATCATACACATTCGATGGTTTGTCAATATAGATTTCTGTAATTTTATAAGTTAACTCAAGTCCAGATTCTAAAGGGAAATACTCTGATCCCCAGAATACATTATTTGTGTTGCTTGGCTCTTTTGTACAAGAGATTAAGAACATAAAACCAAGAATTGACAATATTATAAGCATTTTTTGCATAAAGCAAATTTATGAAATTTTTGTGATTATGCCACCAGCAACAACATCATTCCCTTCGTAAATAACACCTGATTGACCCGGAGTAATTGCAGAAACTGGATTCTTGAATTTGATTGTTATTTTGTCTCCATCCTGATTTACAATGCACTCTTCACCTTTATTGTTATATCTGATTTTACAAGTTGCGCGCATATCTTTTGGAATTTGAGCATATTTCATCAGATTAATATTGCTTAGAACTAGTTCGTCAGAAAGTAGTTCTTCTCGTTTACCAAGAGTAATAGTATTGGTTTCAGCATTTATGTTTAAAACGTAAACTGGATATCCCATTGCGATCTCCAAACCCTTACGTTGTCCAATAGTATAAAATGGGTATCCTTTATGTTGACCTAAAACTTTTCCGCTTGAATCTATATAGTTTCCTGGTCCAATCTTTTCATCAATATCAGGAATCCGTTCACGTAGAAAACCTCTGTAGTCATCATCAGGGATAAAGCATATTTCCTGACTTTCTTTTTTTGTTGCAATTTTTTCATAATTATTCTCACTTGCAATTTTACGAACCTGATCTTTTGTAAGATGGCCAAGAGGGAAAATTGTTCTGGATAAATTTTCCTGAGAAAGTGTCCATAAAAAATATGATTGATCCTTTCGAGTATCAACTCCTTGTCGCAAAAAATATCTTCCGTTTTCGTGAATTATCTGTGCATAATGTCCAGTAGCAAGATAATCACAGTTAAGTTTATCTGCTTCTTTAATCATGCGTCCCCATTTAATGGTTTTATTGCAAAGAACACAGGGGTTTGGAGTTTTTCCTGCCAGATACTCTTCAATAAAATCGTTAATTACAATTTTGTCGAATTCATCTCTAATATCGAGAATAGTATGGCTAAAGCCAAGATTCTCGGCAAGTTTTTTTGCTTCAAACAAAGAGTCTACACTACAACAGCCAGTTTCTTTTTCCATACATGCCTTTGATATTGCATCGTAGGAACGAAAGGTCATACCTTTAATGTCGTAGTTTTCTTTTTGTAATAATATTGCAGCTACAGAGCTGTCGGTTCCTCCGCTCATTCCGAGAAGAACACCCGGTTTGTCTTTTTTTGTTTTTAAAGTGTTCATAATTATTTATTCGGAAGATAAACCGTTAAATAAAATCTTTGTTGAAAATTATTTTAAAAAGTTTTAAGGTCTAAAGAATTCAATTGGGTTATCCATATAATCTTCAGGCTGTTTAAATTTATCCTGATTTTCTTTTGCCCATTCTTCTTTGCTCATCCATTCTTGCATCTTTTCATCATAATTGTCTGGATGCCCCATGTTATAATTTACTGTATCCACTGCTTTGTCGTCAGAATATACCAGCCAATCACCATGACGTCTGCCATCTACATAAGGCCCTTGTTCTTCAAGAACACCTTCAGGAGAATAAAGTTTCCAATGTCCAACTTTTCTACTGTTTTTATAATCTCCTTCTTCCTGAGCAATGCCAGATTTGAAATATTTAGCGTAATGTCCGTGTTTTGTGCCATTTTTATAATTGCAATGCAAAACTTTTCTTTCAGTTCCCGGATAATACATAATTACTTCACCATCAGCTTTACCCATTAAATCGTAATTGATAATTGATGCTAATGATCCATCTTCATAATATATTTTCCAAGTCTTAATTCTTACATTCTCAGCATTATAAAAACCTTTTGCTGCTTTATTCCCATTTTTCCAATAAATCTCAGTAGTGGAAAAACCTTTATCATCATAATTTAATACCGACTTAATTTTTCCATTTGAGTGATAAAACATAAATGTTCCTGTTGGTTTGTCATTAACAAAAAAACCTTTGTAACGCATTTTACCACTATCATAGTATTTTACCCACTTACCCTGTTTCTTTTTATTAATATCAACATAGTTTATTAGGGTATCGTCCTGCATTTTACCTACTTGGGAAAAAGAAAATTCTGAAATGCCAAATAGTAATAATCCGGCAATAATAATATGTTTCATAAAAGACTGCAATTAATTCAATTTTATAACTTTAAAACTACTAATTTTATTGTTCTGACTTACCTTAACAAAATACATGCCCTGAGTCAGATTTTCGAGGCTAAAAATACATTTTTTTTCGCAATTGTTGATTTTATTTATTAATATCCCAGAATAGTTATATAGTTCAACGCTGAAAAAACCGTCAGTTTCTATATTGAGATTATCTTTTACAATGCGTGGATATACATTAATTATTTGATTTATTTCAGTATTTTCTTTATTCACATTGAAACCAAATGGGGTAATGAATCCATTTCTTAAATTATTGCCTTTGTAAGTTGCAAAACAGTAATCAGGATTATAGTCGATGTCTGGCAATTCAAAAATGTTAATGTGCAATGAGTCAGTCGGTTCTAAGTCTTGATCATAACTTAAGACCACTAGATTTAACTTGCCATTATTATTTACATCTCCCAGATTTACTCCATTCATAAATGTGAATCCTTGAACCTGAATTGGGAATCCGGACATTTCTGTAAATTCACTTAAATCTGTATTTGCCTGATAAGCGTGGATGTAACCAAACCCTTCTGTGTCTTTCATATTTGAGCCAGAGAAAATATATAATTTGCTTAAATCTGTAGAGTACATAGCAGTGATAAATCCTTCCAGACCATCAACTCTAGAGTATGGAAAACCATCAATATAATCACCTTCGGGATTAAATGCATGAAGTGTAGGATAGGGAGTTGCTCCATCAGCTCCTGGTTGTCCAAAAATAAAGAAGTCAAAAATGTTGTTTTTGCCTAAAGCTATTGGAGCACAATAGGTCCAATTGTTATCTGCTACAGGTTGAGGCCAGTTTAAGTTATCATATTGACCGTTTTTGTCAATAGAATAAAATTCAGGAGCATCGCCATGCGTTGCACCGATTATTTTTGAATTGTTCCATTCATTGCAAATTAATGGAGACTGGTATGAGAATTTAGTGCCATCATTAATGATTGGAAAATTTGTGATTGAATTACCATCAATGTCAAATGCAAATATGGAACTTGTTGAACAAATAACAATTAAGCTATCTATTAAACCTGCGTTTGATAGGGAATTGCGATTTTTGTAGTCATATGCTACCGAAGGTGTAACTCCCGGATATCCGTCAAGTTCTACTGGCCAATTGTTAGAGTAGTTTGTTCCATCATTTTTAAAAATGTGTAATTTTCCTGGTAATGTTCTTTCGGTAACAAGAATCTCGAGCTGCAAATCTCCATCTAAATCCGCAAGTGCAGGAGAGCATATTAGCCAGTTATTATTAATGCTTTGAGGCCAACCTTCTAGTTCATTACCCAAGTTGTCAAGTACATGAATATGACCATTGTTAGGATACCCACCAGTGATTTGAACTATCTCAATTAACCCATCGTTATTGATGTCGGCGGCAGAAGGAGGGTAGACTGCAGTGCCTAAAACATTAGCAGACCAAAGTTCAGTTCCATCTGCTATAAAAGCATAGACTTTATTGTTTGCGCAAAAAATAATTTCAGCACTTCCATCATCATTTAGGTCTTCGAGGCAAACGCCTCGCATATTTTTAAAACTTTCGTTACTTTCAAAAGCTTTTGGCCAATTAACAAGTTGATTGGATTTATAGGATTTTAATTCACTTTTTGAATTGATTAGACTTGTTTGTACAGTATAGTCTTTGTTTAAATTTGCTTTGTACATTTGAGCATAAATATGCATCGAAAAAAGCATCGTAATGATACTTAAAATAGTGATTTTTGTTTTCATGTTAAGGAGTTTTTAGAATTAACAAATTTATGAAAAAAAATGTAATTGATAGTTTTATTCTCAAGATTATAATTTTAACTTTGCACGAAACGAAAAAAAACTTGAAATATGATTAATGATAAGTTGTTAAATCCTAAAAGTGTAGTCGTTATTGGTGGTTCTGACGATGTTGAAAAACCTGGTGGAAAAGTTTTAAAAAATCTGATTGATGGAGATTTTAAAGGTGATTTGTATGTTGTAAACCCTAAACTAGATGAAGTTCAGGGGATAAAGAGTTACAGATCTGTTGACGATTTACCACAAGTTGATTGTGCAATCTTAGCTATCGCAGCTAAATACTGTGTGCCTAGCGTTGAGATATTAACAACTAAGAAAGAAACTGGTGGATTTATCATTTTGTCAGCTGGTTTTAGTGAAGAAAACGAAGAAGGCGCTGAGCTTGAAAAACAAATTGTTGAACTTATTAACAATGTTGATGGTAGTTTAATTGGTCCTAATTGCGTTGGACTATTAAATCAAACTTATAATGGAATATTCACAACTCCAATTCCAGAATTAGATGAGCAAGGTATAGATTTTATCTCTGGTTCTGGAGCAACAGCTGTGTTTATAATGGAATCAGCTGTGCCAAAAGGATTGCGATTTTCAAGTGTTTATTCCGTAGGTAATTCAGCACAAATAGGTGTTGAAGAGATTTTAAAGCATCTTGATGAAACTTATGTACATGGAGAAAGTGCTCCTGTGAAATTATTGTATATTGAAAATATTGATAAACCAGCAATGTTGTATAAACATGCATCTTCTTTAATTCGTAAAGGTGCAAAAATTGCAGCAATCAAATCAGGTGGATCAGAAGCGGGTAGTCGTGCAGCTTCGTCTCATACAGGAGCCCTTGCAAGCCCTGATGTTGCTGTTGATGCACTTTTCCGTAAAGCCGGTATTGTAAGGTGTAATGGTCGTGATGAGTTAGCTACAGTTGCAAGTGTTTATATGCACCCTATTGTGAAAGGGAAAAATGTTGCAATCATTACTCACGCAGGTGGACCTGCAGTAATGCTTACAGATTCACTAAGTAATGGAGGTCTTAATATTCCTCATATCGAGGGGCCTAAAGCAGAAGCATTGTTAGAGAAACTTTATCCAGGTAGCTCTGTTGCAAACCCAATTGATTTCCTTGCAACAGGAACTGCTCAACAATTAGGAGATATTATTGACGCTTGCGAAAATGATTTTGATGAAATCGATGCAATGGCTGTTATTTTTGGTAGTCCAGGTCTTACATCTGTTTATGATGTTTATGATCTTTTAGATGAAAAGATGAAGACTTGTAAAAAACCAATATACCCAGTATTGCCTTCTGTTATCAATGTTAAAGATGAAATTGAGCACTTTATTGCTAAAGGTAGGATCAATTTCCCAGATGAAGTAATATTTGGCGATTCATTATGTAAGGTTGTAAATACTAATGCTCCTCAACCAGCAGATGTTAAGCTTCCAGAAGTAGATGCTGTTAAAATTAGAGAAGTAATTGATAATGCAGAAAATGGATATTTAAAGCCTGCAGAGGTTTTTGGTCTTTTAGATGCTGCTGGAATTGACAGAGCTTACGAGCAGGTTGTAGAAAATGTAGAAGACGCAATTGCTTTTGCTGAAAAATATGGATATCCATTAGTGATGAAAGTTGTTGGGCCAGTTCATAAATCTGATGTTGGTGGTGTTGTGCTTAACGTAAAGGATGAAGAAACAATCAGAAAAGAATTTGTTCGCTTAATGGGAATCAAAGATACTTATGCTGTATTAATGGGTGAAATGTTGAGTGGAACAGAAGTGTTTATCGGAGCTAAAAGAGAAGATAAATTCGGACATATGGTTCTTGCTGGTTTAGGAGGTATCTTTATCGAAGTGTTACATGATGTTAATACTTCAATTTCTCCTGTTTCTGCTGAAGAAGCAGATTTTATGATCAAAAATCTTAAATCATACAAAATCATTGAAGGTGTAAGAGGTCAGGAAGGCGTTAATCAAAATGTGTTAAAAGAACAAATTCAGAGAATTTCTGCTTTAGTTGAAACAGCACCTGAGATTTTCGAAATGGATTTAAATCCTCTGCTTGGAAATTCAAAATATGTGAAAGCAGTAGACGCTAGAATCAGAATAGAAAAATAGTGAAAAAACTAAAAGATTTATCAAACAACGAGAAACTGTTGATCGTAATGTTAGTATTGTCGATAGTACTTGTTGCAACATCTTGGAATAGAATAAGTGAAAAGGCCGGTAAGGTCTTTCGCTTGTATTCTACAGGTGATGTTGAAAGTACAGAATAATAAAAAATAGTTATGAAAAAAAAGGATTTAATCTTTATTGGCATTGTAATAATATTCTTTCTTCCCTTCTTTTTGATTCCGGAAGTTTATGATTTTTATACATCCTTTAATAAGGAACACGGAATGATAATGAGTTTTATTAAATTTGCCATTCTTGCAACAGTTGGTGAATCTATAGGCTTGAGAATTAAAAGTGGTGTATACAACGAAAAAGGCTTTGGTATATTGCCAAGAGCTATTGTATGGGGATTCCTTGGTTTAGGAATAAAAATGTCATTTGTAATATTTGCTACAGGTACACCAAACTTTCTTGTATACTTAGGAATGGAGAATGCTGTTGATGTATTAAAAGGCGATCTTGGTTGGGAGAAAATCTTTGTAGCATTTTGTATTAGTGCTGCAATGAACTTAATCTTTGCACCTGTTTTTATGACTTTCCATAAAATTACTGATACTCATATTTTAAATAATGGTGGAACTTTAGCAGGTTTTTTCAAGCCAATTAAGTTCAAAGAAATATTTCCATCACTAAACTGGTCAGTACAATGGGGGTTTGTTTTCAAAAAAACAATTCCATTCTTTTGGATTCCTGCTCATACTATTACATTTTGTCTACCTGAAGAATGGCAAATATTGTTTGCTGCACTATTGGGAATAGTTTTGGGAGTTCTATTGTCTATTGCTGCAATTATGGGACAAAAAAAATAGTGTAGACTGTTTTCTGAAAACAGGTTTGTGCTAAATTAAAATAATAAATATAGTATTGCCATGGGGTATATTAAAGATAATATTGATGATATTAAACAGCAGATACCTAGCGGTGTAGAGCTTGTTGCTGTTTCTAAAACACATCCGTCAGAGTATATCAAAGACGCTTACGAATGTGGACAGAGAATTTTTGGAGAAAATAAAGTTCAGGAATTAGTTTCTAAGTACGAAGAGCTAAAAGAATATGATATAAAATGGCATCTTATTGGACATTTACAGACTAATAAAGTAAAGTATATAGCCGAGTTTGTTGACATGATTCATAGTGTTGATAGTTTAAAATTGCTTAAAGAAATTAGTAAACAGGCTAAAAAACATAATCGTGTAATAGACTGTTTACTACAATTTTATATCGCATCTGAAGAAACAAAATTTGGCTTGAGTTTTGACGAAGCTGTCGGCATTTTAGAATCAGAAGAGTATCAAAAATTGGAAAATGTTCGCATTGTAGGTGTTATGGGAATGGCATCGTTTGTTAATGATGAAGAAATTATCAAACAAGAATTCTCAAATTTAAAAATAATGTTTGAAAATATTAAGAAAGATTATTTTAAAGAAGAAAATTCATTTTGTGAAATCAGCATGGGGATGAGCAGTGATTGGAAGCTTGCTGTGAAAAGTGGCAGCACATTAATAAGAGTAGGTAGCATTATTTTTGGAAATAGAAACTATAATATTTAAAAAATAGATTATATTTGCCGGTAGATGTTAAGGATTGTTCGTATAACTCTTATTTTTATATTTTGTTCTGTGACTATTGCTCGTGCACAGAATCAACCTGTTCATGAACAGTATATGTTTGATTGGATGCTGGTTAATCCTTCTTTTGCTGGTTTTTCGGAGATTACTACAATAAAAATGACACATCGCGAGCAGTGGATAGGGATTTCTGATGCTCCCAGTACATCGTTTTTAATGTTTAAACATCGCCTAAAAGGTCGTGCTGGTGGAATTGGAGGATACATCTTTTCTGATAGCAATGGCCCAAACTCATTCAATGGATTTCAATTTTCTTGGTCGTGGCAAGCACTTTTGCGTGCCAGAAGACATAATAGATTTGTTTTATCATTTGGTATGTCTTTTAGAGGGATGTTTCATTCTCTGGATGAATCAAGGTTTGAAAGAGACTATTATGATCCAATCGTTAGTTATGGGCGACAGCTTACTTTTGTCCCAAATGCAAATGCAGGAATAGTATTGTCATATAAACAACATTTTCTGGGAGCTTCTTTTGATAATTTGATCCCTTGGACAGATAGAATGTATAATGTAGCAGCTGAGCCTATTACTTATGCAATAATGAATATTCATACAGGGCATATTATCCAACTAAAGCCAAGATATCAGATTAGACCATCAGCTATGGTGAAAACAAATTTTCACGGATTAAATCAGCTAGATGTGAATTTTAAATTTCATATAATGAGTGGTAAAAAAATCCGATCTGTGTATTTAAGACACCCTCATGAAATATGGCTAGGTGCTTCATATAGACAAACTTTAGATTTTACACATGCTGCTCCATTATCATTCTCGCCATGTATAGGGTTTTCAATACAATCATTTACATTCATGTATTTGTATGATTTTGGATTAACTTCCCTACAAACATGTCATTATGGCTCACATCAGATATCGATTGGGATTAGACTTTATAGAGATAAATATCTAAACTGGGGAAAACACCATGTAGCATCATTTAATTACGATTTTTAAATGTTTAGATTCAATTACATATTACTTTTTATTGCAGGCTTTTTGATTAGCACGAGTCTTAGCTCTCAAGTTTATAGAGATTCTTCAGATTGTAGCGATCAGATATCTTTCTCATGGGTGAAAACAGCAGGATCAGAGGGAGTTGATGTTGTAAATGGAATATGTTCTGATGATGATGGAAATATCTATATTACCGGATCATTTAATAGTAGTATGACTTTTCAAACAAGTACTGTTAACTCTGCAGGATTGAAAGATTTTTTTGTTGCAAAGTTAGATAATGATGGTAATTTAATTTGGATTGAGTCAGGTGGAGGAGAGTTAAATGATGAAGGAATTGGGATTGATGTTGATAGTGATGGAAATGTATATGTGACTGGAAATTATGAAGGCTCAGCAACTTTCGGTACTGATGAGCCTAATAGTAGTAATAATAGTCAGGATATTTTTATTGTAAAATATGATAATTCTGGAGTTTATCAATGGGGTCAGTTTTTTGGAGGCTATTATGAAGATATTTCAGGAGATATTTGTGTTGATAATACAAACAATCCAACAATAACAGGTAAATATAATTTTGGAATGTATATTCCTAGTTTAGTGTCTCCAGTTGGAAATTCATACGGTGCAGTTGGTATGGACGACTTTTTTATTGCAAAGTTTGATCCTGAGGGTGAAGTTATATGGGTTACTGATGATGGCTCTTCCTCTAATGATAGTGGGATGAAAATTACTTGTGACGATTTAAATAATTTCTATGTTACTGGAGAATTTTCTGGAACACTTAATTTTAGTTCAATTAGTTTAGTAGCTTCTGGATCTAAAGATGTTTTCTTTGCAAAGTATTCTTCATCAGGAGTGTTTGAATGGGCAGAAAAGATAGGTACTACTGGGAACAACGATAAGGCAGGTGATATTGCAGTTAGCTCTGATAATAAAGTCTATATAAGTTCAAAACTTGATCAGGTTGTTAATCAGGGAAGAATTTACGTATATCAATCTGATGGATCATATAGTTCAGAAGTTGCATTTGGAGGAAATGGTGTTGTTCAGCCATATGGCTTAATAGTGGACTTATCTGGAGCAACTTATGTGACAGGAAGTTATTCTGGTGCAACTGATTTTGGTAATGGCAATGTGGCGATGTTTGGAGGAACAGATTATTTTGTAGCAAAGTATAAAAGTGATGAAACTCTGGCTTTTCTCAATTTTGCAGGAAGTACAGGTTCTGATTGTGGAAATGATTTATGTTTAGATAATAGCAGCGCTTTATTTGTTGGTGGATATTATAATAATGGAATCTCTTTTGAAGGCACTGCAGATCCACCACAAGGCCTAGAAGATAATATGATTATTAAATATGATTCGTTTTTTGCTTTTGAGAGTATAGAAAAATCTAGTAATGGATGTAATCCTAATGATATGTGTCTAGATGTCGCATTGTCAGGAGGAATAGCTCCATTTGATTACTATCTGGATGGTGCAGCTGTTTCAATAGATGATGATAGTGTTTTTAATATCTGCGAATTAAGTGTAGGTGAGTATGAGCTGATTGCTACAGATGCTAATGATTGCTTCATTAAAGCAAAAATTATTTTTTCTCCTCCAACACCAATAGCTATTAATATTGAAACAGAATACAATATTTGTTTCAACGATACTTTACATTTGGTTCCATTAAATGCTGATGACTATACTAGTTTTGAATGGTCGACAGGCGATATGGATGTAGAATCAATCGATGTTTATGACGGAGGAATTTATAGTTTAACTGTAACTGATGTGGATTCTTGCCCAGCATATGCTACGATAGAAGTAAGTGAAGGGGAAAATAAAGATTTTATTGTTTCTACAGATACAACTATTTGTTCTGGTACTCAATTCACTGATACCTTACCAGATGGTTTTAATTATACATGGAATACTGGTGCTTCTTCTGCTATTTTTACAACATATTCATCTGGTGAATATTCTGTAATTGCTTTTGGGGGTGGGTGTTATTATTATGATACAATAAATATTGAAAACTTCGATCCAAAACCAACTGTAAATTTGGGAAATGATACAAGTATATGTAAAGGTTATAGTATAGAGTTTATTATCGAGGATGAGGATTTAGTGTCTTATTTATGGCATGATGGTTCTGATGAAAATAGTTTTTGGTTAGATACCGAAGAATTGGTATCAGTTACTGTAACAGATATTAATGGGTGTTTAGCAGAGGACGAATTATTTGTTAGTCTTGTCGATGTTGAACAAATAGAGTTAGGCCCCAATGCATCATATTGTACTAATAATTCTATTGAATTAGATCCTAATGATGAGTCAGAGGGTAATACTTATTTATGGAGTAACAGTTTAACAACTCCAACAATTTTTGTTACTGAATCAGGAGAATATTTGGTGACGGTAACCAATGTTGGTGGATGTCCTGCTGTAGATTCAATAACAATAATGCTATATCAGCAACCTATAGTAGACCTTGGAGAAGATATTTCTTTTTGTGATGGTGGTTCTGATACTATAGAGGTAATAGGTGATTTTAGTACTTATGTGTGGAATAACGGAGAAACTTTAAGTAGTATTTTAGTTGATGCTAGTGGTTTGTTCTCTGTTACTGCAACAGATATTAATGGTTGTTTTGATTCTGATACAATAATTGTCTTTGAAAGTGAATTGAAACCTCCATTTATTGGTTATGATACAACCCTGTGCGAAGACGATATATATCGTTTGGAACCAATGGACGATTATTACAGATATTATTGGCAAAATGGAACTATGGGTGAGTTTATTACAATTACTCAACCTGGCACATACAGTTTAACGGTTACTGATGAAGTTGGTTGTACATCATCATCTACAATAAGTATTGAGTATGCTGAAAATCCATATATCACCGGGATTGATGCAAGTGGTGGTCAAGTTGTGATATATGCAATGGGAGGAACTGAACCTTACGTTTATTCTTATGATGGAGATACATGGCAAGCTTTAAATGTTTATACATTATTGCCTTCAGATTATTATACTTTTACTGTTATGGATTCAAATTATTGCTCTGTTTCTATAGATGCATTTTTGGATGCTACAATAGATGTTCCTAATTTCTTTACTCCTAACGGTGATGGGTTTAATGATACATGGGTGATTTCTGGATTATATCAGTTTCCAGATGCCGTAATTCGCGTATACGACAGATACGGAAAACTATTGTATGAATATGTTGATAATGGGATTGGATGGAAAGGAATATATGCTGGCAGACCATTGCCTAGTGATACTTATTGGTACGAAATTCGTTTGTCTTCTGATAGAAGACCAATCACAGGACATGTTACAATCAAGAGATAGATTAGTTGATATATACAAGTAAGGGCAGGTTTCAAACCTGCCCTTACTTTATGTCTGTTGGTTATATATTTATAAGTGTATAACTTCATTATGTGCAGCTGCAGCGGCTTCCATAATAGCTTCAGATAAACTTGGGTGTGGATGGATAGATTTAATTAAATCCATTCCTTTACCATTAAGTTTTTTGAGAACTACCATTTCGGCAATCATTTCTGTTACATTGTCACCAATAAAGTGAGCTCCCAGAAGTTCGTCTGACTTTGCATCAAAAATAAGTTTGATAAAACCATCTTTTGCTCCTGCAGCAGCAGCTTTCCCAGATGCAATAAATGGAAACTTACCAATCTTATAGTCTATTTCCTTGTCTTTTGCCATTTGCTCGGTAATTCCAACAGAACCAATTTCTGGAACAGAATATACACAAGATGGAATATTAGAATAGTCGACTGTTGGAGGATTTAACCCTGCAATTTTCTCAACACAGGTAATTCCTTCAGCAGAAGCAACATGAGCAAGAGCTGGTCCTGGAACGATATCACCAATTGCATATATGCCTTCTACATTTGTGCGGTAATATTCATCAACAAGAACTTTTCCTTTTTCAGTTTTTACGCCTACTTCTTCTAATCCAATTCCTTCAAGATTGGTTTCAACACCAACTGCAGAAAGAACAATCTCTGCTTCCATGCTTGCATCACCCTTTTTGTCAGTGTAATTTAATGTGCAAATGTCTCCATTAATTTCAACATTATTAACTGATGTTTTTGTCATTATCTTAATTCCAGCTTTCTTTAGTGAACGAGCAAGTTGTTTAGATACTTCTTCGTCCTCAAGAGGAGTGATGTTTGGTAAGAATTCAATTAAGCTAACTTGAGTTCCCATTGACTGATAAAAATATGCAAGCTCTGTACCAATAGCACCAGAACCAATAACTGCCATAGTCGCTGGAAGTTTATCAAGGCTTAAAGCTTCTCTGTATCCAATAATCTTTTTGCCGTCTTGTTTAAAGCCTGCCATTTGTTTTGACCTGGCTCCTGTTGCAAGTATAATGTGCGGAGCAGATACTGTTTCTTCTGTACCATCTTCTTTAGTAACCAGTATTTGACCTTTATTAACTAGTTTCCCAAATCCTTGAACGACAGTGATTTTATTCTTCTTGAACAAGAATTCAATACCTTTACTCATGCCATTTGCAACCTCTCGGCTTCTTGCGATTACTTTTTCAAAGTTAGCTCTACCATCAGCTTCAATTCCGTAATTCTCTGAATGCTTTACATAATTATATACTTGCGCACTTTTAAGTAGCGCTTTTGTAGGGATACATCCCCAATTTAAACAAATGCCACCTAGTTCTGATTTCTCAACTACTGCGACGTTCATGCCGGTTTGGGCTGCGCGAATTGCTGCAACATAGCCACCAGGACCACTACCCAATACTATTATATCAAAATTCATTGTAGAAAATTTATTAATTATTAATAAAATTATTTTACAAAAATAAACATTTTTTTCTCTAAATTTGTTTATATTTACGTACAAATATTGAATTTATAATTCAAGAGTGTTGTTGATTTGAAAACTAATAAAGAATAAATTATGGAAAAGTGTATTTTAGTCCCCTTTGATTTTAGTAATGAAGCAAATTTTGCCTTGGATCATGCATATGAATTAGCCAGAATAGCCAAGCTCCCAATACATTTGTTATATGTTGTTAATAATGATAAAATGATAAATGAGTGGCATGTTGAGTTGAAAAAAATTGCAGATAATTTTTCCAAAAAAAATAATTATAAAGTAGAAGCTATAGTGAAGTCTGGAAATTTATTTGAAACTATTTATTCATATGGAGTAGAAGCAAATGCTTATCTTGCTATTATGGGAACTCATGGTCTTAAGACTATCAATAAAGCTATGAAAGTAATTAAGAAATTTGTAAAAATTCCATTTATTCTTGTGCAGCGTGGTTTAACATATGGAGAATATGATAAGATTTGTGTTCCAATAGATGCAGATAAAAAATCCAGAGCAAAATTCCTATGGGTAAAATATCTGAATTACTTATTCGAAAGTAAAGTTTATATTGTTTATCCTGAGGTTAATGATACTGCTAAAAAAGCTGCGATTAATAGTAACCTACAGTTTGCTACTTCAATATTTGAGAAAGATGCAATTGACTTCGAAGTAAAATCAATGCCAGAGGCAAATTTCGCAGATGATATGTATGACTATATGAACGAAATAGAACCAGATGTTGTCCTATTTATGACAGATAAATATAAGAAGTCAATATCAGCTCTAAAAGCAGCTCGTAATATTGAGCTTTATAAGAAGATTCCAATTATGTGTGTAAATCCTAGAACAGATATTATTAAGTTAGGTGGGTTTTCACATTAAAAAAACTTTTTTTTAATGAGGCAGATTGATTTTCATTCTGCCTTTTTTTATGCTCGATTTTTTATCGAACTGATATTGTTAAATTGTTTTTTTTCAATTATTTAGTAATGTATAGTTTACATAATATATTTGATTATTTACTAATTTTAGAATCTATCTTGTAAACTTAAAAACTATTTAATTTAAATGAATAAAAAACTTTTATAAAACATTTTTTTTCTATATTTTTGAGATTCGAAAAAAATGGAATAATTTAAATTTAAAATACTTATAATCAATAAATTATAAATCAAGATGACAGAAGTTAAAAGAGTCTATACCTTCGGAAACAAGCAAGCTGAAGGTAATGCAACAATGAAAAATTTGCTTGGTGGTAAAGGTGCTAACCTTGCTGAGATGAATTTAATTGGTGTTCCGGTACCTCCGGGATTTACAATTACTACTGATGTTTGTACTGAGTATAATACTTTAGGTAGAGATAAAGTGGTTGAATTACTAAAAGGAGAAGTTGAAAGAGCAATGTCTTTTGTTGAAGAAACAATGAATGCTAAATTTGGATCTAAAGGCGAAGCATTTCCTTTATTAATGTCAGTTAGATCTGGTGCAAGAGTTTCTATGCCAGGTATGATGGATACAGTTTTGAATCTTGGTCTTAATGATGATACAGTAAAACTTATTGCTGAAAAATCTGGAAACGAGAAATTCGCATTTGACTCTTACAGAAGGTTTATTCACATGTATGGTAGTGTGGTAATGGGTGTCGAAGCTGAAAATGGTGAGCATGACCCATTTGAGGTTGTTCTTGATAAAGTGAGAGATGCTAAAGGTTATCAATCTGATGCCGAATTTACTGTTGAAGATTTGAAAGGAATCGTTGATTCATATAAAGTAGTTGTTAGAGAAAAAGCTGGAAAAGATTTTCCAACTAATCCTTGGGATCAGCTTTGGGGTGCTGTTTGTGCTGTATTTGATTCATGGAATACTGAAAGAGCTATACTTTATCGTAGAATGGAACAAATTCCTGGTGAATGGGGTACTGCTGTAAACGTACAAGCAATGGTTTATGGTAACATGGGCGAAAATTCTGCAACAGGTGTTGCTTTCTCTCGTGATGCTTCTACAGGAGAAAATCTCTTTAATGGTGAATATTTAATCAATGCTCAGGGTGAAGATGTTGTTGCAGGTGTTAGAACTCCTCAGGAAATTACACTTGAAGGTTCAAGAAGATGGGCTGTTCGTGGTGGAGTTTCTGAAGACGAACGTGCTGCTAAATTTCCTTCATTAGAAGAAGCGATGCCTGAATTATATGCTGAATTAGATGCAGTTCAGGAAAAACTTGAAAAGCATTATTCAGACATGCAGGATCTTGAATTTACAATTCAGGATGGTAAACTTTGGATGTTACAAACACGTAACGGAAAAAGAACTGGTGCTGCTATGGTAAGAATGGTTGTTGAAATGCTTAAAGAAGGAATGATTGATGATGAAACAGCTTTACTTCGTTTAGAACCTAACAAATTAGACGAGTTATTACACCCTGTATTTAGTGCAGATGGTATTGATGCTGCTAATGTGTTGTCAAAAGGTTTACCTGCTTCTCCAGGTGCTGCTACAGGTAAAATCGTTTTTTCTGCTGATAAGGCTGAGGAAATTGTAGAAAATGATCCTAAAGCTAAAGTAATTCTTGTTCGTCGTGAGACTTCTCCTGAAGACTTAAAAGGAATGTATGCTGCTCAAGGTATCCTTACAGAACGTGGTGGTATGACTTCTCACGCTGCTGTTGTAGCTAGAGGTATGGGTAAATGCTGTGTTTCTAGTGCTGCTGGTATTAGAGTTGATGCTACAAAATTAACTATTGACGGTAAAGAATATAAAGAGGGAGAATGGATTTCTCTTAATGGTTCTACTGGTGAGGTATACGAAGGTCAGGTTCCTACAATCACTCCATCATTAGATGGTGACTTTGGTGAGATTATGAAACTTGCTGATAAATATACAAGAATGTATGTTAGAACAAATGCTGATACTCCACATGACGCAAAAACTGCTGCTGATTTTGGTGCAAAAGGTATCGGACTTTGTCGTACTGAGCACATGTTCTTCGAAGGTGAAAGAATTATCGCTGTTAGAGAAATGATTCTTGCTGAAAATGAAGAAGGTAGAAAAGAAGCTCTTAAAAAATTATTACCAATGCAACGTAGTGATTTCGAAGGAATTCTTGAAGCAATGGACGGTCATGGTGTAACTATCCGTTTATTAGATCCTCCTTTGCATGAATTTACTCCAAATGATGAGAAATCTCAACTTGAAATGGCTGAAGAGCTAAGTATTCCTGTTGAAGAAATTATAGCTAAAGTTGATGCTCTTCACGAGATTAACCCAATGTTAGGACATCGTGGTTGTAGATTAGGTAATACATATCCAGAAATTACTGAAATGCAAGCTAGAGCTATTATAGAAGCTGCTTGTAACTTAAGAGCAAGAGGTTTAGATCCTAAACCTGAAATTATGGTTCCACTTGTTGGTACAGTTAATGAACTTAAATTGCAGGAAGAGATTATTCGTCGTGTTGCAGAGGAAGTTTTTGCTGAAAAAGGATTGAAAGTTGAATTTTTAGTTGGAACAATGATTGAGATACCTCGTGCAGCTCTAACAGCTAATGAAATTGCAAAGCATGCTGAATTCTTCTCATTTGGTACAAATGACCTTACTCAAATGACATTTGGCTATAGCCGTGATGATGCTGCTAAATTCTTACCAATTTACCTAAACAAAGGTTTATTGAAAAACGATCCTTTCCAGGTATTAGATCAAACTGGTGTTGGTCAGCTTGTTGAAATGGCTGTTGAAAAGGGGAAAGCTACTCGCCCTGATATTAAATTAGGTATCTGTGGTGAGCATGGTGGTGAGCCTTCGTCTGTTGAATTCTGCCACCGCGCAGGTTTAGCTTATGTAAGTTGTTCTCCATTTAGAGTCCCAATTGCAAGACTTGCAGCTGCTCAGGCAAACGTTAGAAAATAACAAAAACTAATATAAATAATACAGAGGTTCATTTTTTTGAATCTCTGTATTTTTAACTCATAAAATATGGAAATAGTAGGAAAACTAATTAAAAAATTAGACCCGGTAACTGGTGAAGGTAAAAATGGACCTTGGAAAAAACAGAATTTCGTAATTGAAACTCAAGCAGATTATCCAAAAAAAGTGTGCTTTACCACTTGGGGAGAACGCATTGATTTTAATTCATTTACCGAATCTGATATGGTAAAAGTGTTTTTTGATGTTGAAAGTCGTGAGTATAATAACAATTGGTACAATGACTTAAAATGCTGGAAAGTAGAAGTACAGCAAGCAGGTGGTACAAGTGCCCCTACTGGTGATATTCCTCCTTTAACAGAAAATGATATACCTCTTATACCTGAAAATGATCCAGGTGATGATTTGCCATTCTAAATAAAGAATTGTAGAGGCTGTTCAAAAAAGTAAAGCTATTATAGCTTATCTTTTCTTATAACTTTGAGTATCTCTGTGTCTCTTTTACAATTCTTTATGTAGTAGTATTAAGCTATTTCACGAAGTTACACAAAGGGAAGAAGAAGAAATTCAAAGGACTTCTGAATAGTCTCTTTTTATAATAAAAAAAAATCAAAACTTTTGATTCATATTTTTGTTCTTAAACAATGTAAATGAAATAATATGAAAAAAACAGAATTTGATCCAATTTTTGAAGAAGTCTCAGGATTTTATAAAATAATTCGTTTAAAACAATTTCGAAAAACCGAAGGTGTATCATTTGATATATTACCTTTAGAGGCATTGCCAAGAATTGATGGTGTCGATAGAGTAATTCATAAGCATCAAGCAATTTCTCCTGGTCCTGTTGAGGGAGTCGATAGACCTTGGTATATGCATTACGATCAGGATGACTATTTAATGGTATTGTCTGGTACTCGTTTTGTTGATATTTATAATCCTGAATATGGTAAAATGGAAAGCTTTACTGTTACTGCAGATTCTGTTTATAAAGGCGATGAACTCGTTTTTGATGGTCCTGTAATGCTTGTATGGCCAAAAGGAGTTTTTCATCGTATTCGTTCTGGTAAAGAAGGTTCATCTTCATTAAATTTTGCTATTAGGTACGAAAAATTTGATATCAAGACCAACTTTAGTATTTATGATTTAAATACAGAAACTGGCGAATATAAAGTTATTCGTAAAGGGTATTTGGATCAGAAATAATATTTCTTAGTAGAGATGAAAAAGCTTGCATCAAATGATCATTTGATGCAAGCTTTTTTAGTGGATCAATTTTAAAATTATTGTTTAATAAAACTACCAGTAAAAGTCTCGTCTCTTGTTCTTAATATTATTATATATTTCCCAGACACAAAATCTTTAATATCTATGGTGAGATTTTCCTGAAAACATGTATGTATTTTATTAGTAATAATCTTTCCTTGTAAATCATAAATAATATATTCACATATTTCTACATTGTTTGGAATTTGTATTGTTACTTCTGAGATAGCTGGTACGGGGAAGGTAATTACTCCTTTGGAATTTAAACTGTAATTATCTCGATTAACAATAGGGCATTCTGTTCCATATTTTGAAATAAACATCTTTAAATTTTCATCTGCACTAACAGAATAATCTCCGAAAACTAGTGTTGAATCTAATGTGCCTGTAATGTATGCATTACCGTTTATTGAAATTTTTGTTTGGTATGGTACAAGGTCATAATTATTAGCATAACAAGTACTTGGGATGTTTATTGATTCTACAGCCAGACCATCAGAATCCCAGGAACATAAGGCTAAGCCTCTTACACTATATGGTGGATTTGGATGTACGTATGTGTATGTAGAGTCTCCATGAGTTAACGATGTTTCATACAAAACACTAGTGTAAATATTATCATTGTATACAGATATGTTGCTAATAAAGCTTTTGAATGAATTTGGAGAGAATGACCAATGATAATTCCCTTGAGTATCATATTTTGCAATAAATCCCGTGTAATTTGAAGCCATACCAGCTTGAGTTATTAAGGTATCATTATCTCCGAATATTGTTCCGACATCATCAACTAGATACCCTACTTGAGTTGCAGTTCCACCAATGTAAATGTCATTATTGTTTACAACAATAGATTCAAACTCACTAAAACTGTGCTCACCATAATTTTTTGATTGTTTAGCCCATATTAGATCGCCATTAGAATTGTACTTGAGGATAAATCCTATTTTATAACTTTTCATACAGCTTTCTAGTAAAATGTTATTTTCTAATTCTACAAAAATAGGATATGTTGCTATATTTGTACTAGAAGTACTTAAGCTACCAGCAATATATAAGTTGTTCTCACTGTCATTTGTAATGTCGTTAAATCTGATATAAGTGTTGTTTATACTTGCATCACTAACTCCCAGACTCATTGGTTTAATCCATTGAAAACTGAACTCACTGTCAAATTTTAATAAATATGTTTGAGGGAAAGTGGTTTCGGATATTGGTAGGTGCTCTGTAATTATTAAGTCATCACAAATTATTTGAGAATCCTGATAGTTGTCTAAATAAGCAGTTAAAAAGAAGTTTCCATCATTATCAATATGAAAAGGGATGCGCATTTGTGTGTTTGCATTAAAGACTCCGTATGTATATTCAGATGTTGTATAGTCTCTATAGTTTGAAAGTAGATGATAGTCAATTATATTTCCATCAAAATCTAATTTAATAATATATGTGTAGTTTCTGTATGGTTCCCAAGGGTAGGTATTGTTGTCTGGATAATTTTCAAGTAAGGTAGCTCCATCAACAAGAGTGTCTAAAAAAAAGATTTGATCCTCAGGACTCATGTAAATATGTCCTTGTAAATAAATAAAATCGTCTTTTATTTCCATCCAAGACGCAGATTCATCTCGATTTTCAGTATTAGCTATTGCTTTAGACCATTCAATATTTCCATCACAAGAATATTTTACCAAAAAATTTCCTTTTCTACCATCATTATAATGAATAAGTGTACTATCATTAAAAGTTGTCAGTTCTCCATAGTTACCATAGATATATGTATTGTCGTCATTATCAACAACTAAATTGTATGGTTCGTTACTGTTATCAGTACCAATTCCTGGCAAACCTCCAAATGTGTTAGCAAATTGCCATGATTGAGAAAAAACTGTACCTATACACAAAAGGGAAAAAAAGGAAAAAGAAAAGAAATGTTTCATTAATGGATTTTTTAGTAGAATTAATTTATACATTAAGGACTTAAAAATAAATTTAAAGTTGCTTGTTATATTGACTTATTTTCAATTTAACTAATTATTATTTTTAACTTGCTTTTAATCAGTTAGCTAGGTTAATATGTTTTGTAAACAATTAAATGTTTAATTAATCATACTAGGATTAAATTTTATTTTATACATTTGCATCGTCAAAAAATGACAGGGGTGCCAACCGGCTGAGATCATACCCTTTGAACCTGATGCAGGTAATGCTGTCGAAGGGAAGAGCATGAATCATATACCGTTTAGTTTCATCCCAATTAAATGTTTAATTTAAATTTTTAATTTTATGAAACGAATTTTATTTTTTACAGTTTTGAGTTTAATTGCAACTCAAATTTTTAGCCAGCAAGTTGTTGGAAAAGTAGTTGATGGTAACGGCGAGGTACTCGTCGGTGCCAACGTAATGGAAAGAGGAACCAGTAATGGTGTTAGTACAGATGAAAATGGTAGGTTTTTAATTGTTACAACACAAAAGAATCCTGTGCTACAATTTTCTTTTGTTGGATATCTTGATTTTGAAGTAGAAATTTTGAGAGAGGCTAAAAAACAGGATATTGGTGAAGTAACTTTGCGAATTTCAAAAATGATGCGCCCTGAAGTAATTGTTAGTGCTACTCGTGCTGATGAAGTTGCTCCTGTTGCTAATACTACTATTAATGCAGAACAATTAGAAGAACGTAATGTTACTCAGGATTTACCTTATATGTTGGAATTAACTCCATCTTTTGTTGCTACTTCGGAAACAGGAACAGGTATTGGATATACGAATTATCGTATCCGCGGAACAGATCCATCAAGAATAAATGTAACAGTTAATGGAATGCCTCTTAACGACGCCGAATCACAAACCGTATTTTGGGTAAATATGCCTGATTTTGGAAGTTCTGTGAATAGCGTTCAAATTACCAGAGGTGTTGGAACATCAACAAATGGAGCTGCTTCTTTTGGTGGAAGTATGAACTTTTTAACTGGTAATCCAAGTGTAAAACCTTATGCCCAGGTTAGCGCAATGGGTGGAAGTTTTAATACATTCAAACAAAATATAAGTGTAGGTACAGGGCTTATGGATAATGGCCTTTCTTTTGATTTGAGATTATCAAATGTTGATAGTGATGGATATGTTGAGAATGCTTTTTCAAAAAATCAGGCAGTAATGTTTTCTACTTCATGGAGAGGTGAGAAAAGCCTTGTAAAAGCTAATTTTATTCATGGTCGTCAAAGAAATGGTATTTCTTGGTGGGGATGTCCTGATTATATGTTAGAAGTTGACAGAACTTATAATCCAGCAGGGGAATATTTTGATAAAGATGGTAATAGACAATATTACGAAGATCAAACAGATAATTATATTCAGACACATTACCAGTTACTATATTCTTATGTAGCTAATGAAAAGCTTGACTTTAATGCAGGATTACATTATACTAGAGGTGATGGCTATTATGAGCAATACAAAGAAGACAGAGTCTTGGCTGAATATTTATTGCCAAATATTATAGTTCCTGGATTACCTGTAATTAGTGGAACAGATACTCTTGCATCTCCAAATACTGTTATCACTGAAAGTGACATTATCCAAAGAAAGAAAATGGGAAACAATTTCTATGGTGGAACTTTCTCAGCAAACTATAAGTCAGAGAAGCTACGTGTAAGTTTTGGTGGTGCTGGTAATAGATATGAAGGAGATCATTTTGGAAATATTATATGGATGAGTAATCCTGGAGATCTTGATAAAGATTATGAATGGTACAGAAATACTGGTGTGAAAACTTCAATGAATGTTTTTACAAAACTAAATTATCAAATTGTTGAAGACTTATTTGCTTATGGAGATATCCAATATCGTCATATTAATTATGATATGGCTGGAAAAGATGATGATTTAATGCCTGATGGAACACAAAAAGATTTAATTCAAACACATGCATTTGATTTTATTAATCCAAAAGCTGGAGTTTACTATTTTATCAATGATAAAATGAAAACTTATGCATCTTTTGCAGTTTCAAATCGTGAACCTACAAGAACTAATTTTAAAGATGCTACTGGTGATCCAAATAAGATGCCTATAGCAGAAACATTGAACGATATCGAACTAGGTTATATCTTTGCTCAAAATAATGTTAATTTTGGCTTAAATCTTTATTATATGGACTATAAAAATCAACTAATCCCAACTGGAGAAAAATCAAGTGTTGGTTACGATATTATGACTAATGTTCCAGAAAGTTATCGTGCAGGTGTCGAAATTACAGCAGGGTATAAGCCAATCAGTAAATTAAGTATCAATGCAAATCTAACACTAAGTCAGAACAAGATTAAAAACTTTACTTCTTGGGCTTATGCATATGATGATGTGTGGAATGAAACATTTGAATCATACGATTTAGGTGAAACTGATATCGCATATTCTCCAAATATTATTTCTTCGGGGATTGTATCTTATAAACCAATCTCAGGATTCAATATTAGTTGGATTTCAAAATATGTAGGCGACCAGTTTTTTGATAATACATCTAACGAAAACAGAATGCTTGATGCATATTGGGTTAACAATCTTCAGTTAGATTATACTTTTAATACTAAATTATTTAGCGAGGTTCAAGTTAAATTCTTAGTGAATAATATTCTTGATGTTGACTACTCAAATAATGCTTATGGTGGAATTTGGTATGAGCAAGGTGTAGAACAAACCTGGTCTTACTATTATCCACAAGCAGGAATTAACTTTATGGGTGGATTGGTGTTGACGTTTTAAGGAAATTTATTATAATATTTGAAAACCACAGTCTAACTAAAGACTGTGGTTTTTTTTATGTTTTTGCATTTCAATGCTTTTAGTTTTTTGTAATTACAATAGAGGCAAATTCACCAAATTCACTCATGAATTTAGAATGTTTATCTTCAATTTTGGAGATTTTATTTAAAATCTGTTTGCCGCCTAACCATTTGTGAATAAAGATTTTCAAAAAATATACATTTGTGCTTCTCCAGCAATAAAAATCTATGTTATTACTAAATTCAAAGTTTTTCAAAAACCAACTGGGACTATGAGGATAAAAATATAGCCTTGGTTTAGAGTTGAAAACACGAACATATATTTTACCAGCATAATGTCTTAATATTCTATAAATTTGATAAATGTTTAAGCTTATATTCATAAACCAGCTGTGATAGAACCAACAATAAATAATTACAATTTTTGAGTTGGGTTTTGCTACTCTGTAAAGTTCATTTACTGCTGTTTTTTGCTCGTTTTTTGGGATGTGATAGAGGGTGTGTTGACATAATACATTGTCGCAGATGTTATTTTTTATAGGAATATTCGTTATGTCTCCACAGATGTAGATGCCTTTTTTTTCTGCTTTTTCTAAATTGCTTTTTGCTTCCAGTAAAGCATTGACAGATATATCAACACATACTCTATACTCATAACCATCACATAGATGCATATATTCTTCTAATCCAATAGGCCCTGATGCAATGTCAAGCAGAAATTCACCTTTTGAAGGATAATGCTTAGACGCTTTTGTAAATGTTTTTTTTAAGTATTCTTCAGAAACGTTTCTAAAATCAACCCACTTTTGGCTATCTCCATATATTTTGAAAGAATCTTTTACCTGATAATTAACTTCATTGTAATAATCAAAAACTCTTTTTTTATCAAATGATAATTCTTCGATGTTTTTGGTATTATCAATAATTGGCATAGCATATTGCTTATGCAATATTATTATATCATTAAATATAGGATAAAAATATTGTTTTGACTCATCGACCAGCCCATTTGAGATCTCTCCAAAATCTAAAATATTTGAGGGGATATTATAGTTTGAAAAATCAGTTTTATTAATTAAAAATAAAGTGTTTTTTGTTTTTGGGCACTGCAGGTATTTTATGAAGTTTTTGTTTATCATATTATTTAAATAATTTCAATTTTGTTAAGTGTGTTTTATATACTTTGATGTAAATTGTAACAAAAGTAATAATATTATAGCATATATATAGAGGGTATGTAAAATAATTTAAGACTTTATGAGAGATATTTTATATAAAATATTCAAAATAGAAAACTTAATGTGGCGTTGCATATATACGCTTATAAAATGCTTATGCGAGTAATAGAGGCGTTTGTAACGTTCTGAAAGTTGAATGAAAGTCTGTTTCCCAGTAATGTAACTTTAACAAAATTGCTTATAACTTCGATATAATACTCATTTAAAAGCACTTTTTTGTCATAACCTTTGATTTGCTTCAAAAGTAGTAATACGAATTGTTTTAAAGTAAAATACCATTATTTTTGTCCATTAAGCCCCAAATGAATTCTCTAAGATTATAAATAATTTACATATGCAATGTTGTGAGCATGACGAAACGAGTTTAATAACACCTGAATTTCCAAGTGAAATCTTATCCCGTAAAACACTTTATGTAGCAAACTATACCTATTGTTATGTTTCGACGAAACATTTTGGTAATGAGAAATTTGTTTTAGAGAATATGCCTTATCGAAAGTTCTTAAGCAAAAATAGTATTGTTGGGAAAGTTATTAATGAAGTGTTTTTTTACATGAAACTGCACTGTTGAAGCCGATCAAAATTTTGGGAATTATGATATAGTGTAATAGTTTATTTTTGATAAATTATTTTATATGTATGACTTGTTTGGTATTTTTATAATAGAGATTATAGGTGTTTTCCTAAAAAACAGTCCAATAAATCAGTAGCAATATGCATAACAAGCCCAATTGCTATAATTCGTGTTTTTTTGAAAAACAATAATATAACATATGCTATAATCGCAATGGTTGAGTGTAAATAATGAAACCCAATACTACATCTTTGTGGTTCAAATATTGGATCTGCTAACAAGTGATCTAAATCAATTAACATTGTTAAAAGAAAAATTAGATAAATCTTTTTCCAATTCTCTTTAAAGAAGATGTATGCTATTAAAAACGGGACAAAGAAGTGTAGAGAATAATGTATTATTGATTGTAATAGCATATTAATGAATAACTAATTGGATCACAGATTATCAAAAAAATGAGACTGCCCTAAATAAATAAGGGCAGCCTCTAAGTATTTTTATTCCAGAATAGAATTAAACAGTAGCAACAGTTTCAACTGCAGCTTGTCCTTTACCAATAGCTTCTTCGTTAAGAGGAAGTAATTTATGGTTACGTTCAGGAATAGACTTTTTTAAACCTTTCACTACGTTTTCCATTTTAACGATAGGCTTTACACTAAGATAAGCACCAAGAACAACCATGTTAAAAACTTTTACATTACCCATATCTTTAGCTATCTCAGTAGCAGAAACTTTAAATATGTTAATATCTTTACGTTCTGGTTCACGTGTAAGACCGTTTGGGTCATATAATAATGTGCCACCTGGCTTAACCATAGATTCAAATTTATCCATAGACTGCTGGTTTAGAATAATTGCAGTGTCATATGCAGTAAGGATAGGAGAACTTATTCTGTTGTCGCTAATAATAGCAGTAACGTTAGAAGTACCACCTCTCATTTCTGGTCCGTAAGAAGGCATCCAAGAAACTTCTTGTCCTTGCATTAGTCCTGAATAAGTAAGAATTTTACCCATTGAAAGAACACCTTGTCCACCAAATCCAGCTATAATAATTTCTTCAGTCATAATTTTCAAATTTTAATTATTTAGTAACTAATTCGCCATCCACTTTGATGTCTCCAAGTGGGTAAAATGGGAACATATTATCTTCCATCCATTCGTTAGCTTTTACAGGAGTCATTTTCCAACCAGAGTTACAGTTAGAAACGATTTCTATAAATGTTACACCTCTCTTAAGTTCTTGATTCTCGAATGCTTTACGAATCGCTTTTTTAGCTTTACGTACATTTCTTGGTGTGTGAACAGAGTGACGACTTACAGAATATACCCCTGGAAGGTTAGCAACCATTTCAGTCATTTTTAATGGATTTCCCATCATGTCAACATCTCTACCAAATGGGCAAGTAGAAGCTGGCATACCAGGAAGAGTAGTAGGAGCCATTTGTCCACCAGTCATGCCATAAATACCATTATTGATAAAAATAATAGTAATGTTTTCGCCACGATTACATGCGTGAATAGTTTCAGCTGTACCAATAGCCGCTAAGTCACCATCACCTTGATATGTGAAAACGTATTTTTCTGGCATTACTCTTTTAATTGCAGTTGCAACAGCAGGAGCACGACCGTGAGCAGCTTGCTGGAAATCAATATCTAGGAAGTTATACATAAGTACTGAGCATCCTACTGGAGAAACACCAATAGTTTCTTCCTGGATATCCATTTCTTCGATAACCTCTGCAACTAATCTGTGTGCAGTACCATGACCACAACCAGGACAGTAACTTAAAGTAGTATCTGTCATAATCTTGCTTTTCTTGTAAACAAGATTTTCTTCTTTAATAATATCGTTTATTGTTATTTCAGCCATGATTTAACCTCCTATAATTTTTTGTTCTAATGCTTCAACTATCTCTTCTGGTGAAGGAATTACACCACCTAGTCTACCAAAATGTTTAACTGGCTTTTTGAATTGAACAGCTAACTGTACATCTTCAATCATCTGACCTGCACTCATTTCTACAGCTAAGAAACCTTTAACCTTATCAGCCATTTCAAATAATTCCTTACTTGGGAATGGGAAAAGTGTGATTAGACGTAAAATACCAACTTTAACACCTTTTGCTCTAAGAATATCCATTGCTTTCATACATAAACGAGCAGAAGATCCATAAGCTACCATGATATATTCAGCATCATCACAGTTGATTTTTTCAAACCTTACTTCTTTATCTTTAATCTCTTCGTATTTTTCGATAAGTTTATTGTTAAACTCTTCTTGTTGTGAAGCAACTAAATCTAATGAAGTTGTGATATTACGTTCACGAGTAGTAGGCTTTCCTGTTGTAGCCCAAGGACATTGTTTGATAATTTCTTCTGGTGTTCTTCTTTGCTTTTGTGGTCCAATTTCTACTTTTTCCATCATCTGACCAATAATACCATCAGCTTGAATCATAACTGGATTTCTGTATTTAAAAGCTAATTCAAAACCAAGCTCTACAAAGTCATACATTTCCTGAACAGAAGCAGGAGCTAATACAACTAGTCTGTAGTCACCATGTCCACCACCTTTTGTAGATTGAAAATAATCTGATTGAGCAGGTTGGATAGTTCCTAAACCAGGTCCACCTCTAACCACGTTCAACAGTAAACATGGAAGTTCTGCACCTGCAATATAAGAAATTCCTTCTTGTTTAAGACTAATACCAGGACTTGATGAAGAAGTCATTGACATACGACCACAAGCAGCAGCACCATATATCATGTTAATTGCAGCAACTTCACTTTCTGCCTGCAAAACAACCATTCCTGTTCTTTTGTGAGGTTCCTGACCCATCAAATATTCAATTACTTCTGATTGAGGAGTAATAGGATACCCGAAATATGCATCAGCACCTGAGCGAATAGCAGCTTCTGCTATTGCTTCATTACCTTTCATTAACCTAAGTTCTTTTTCCATTTTGTCTAATTTTTTTATGTGATTAAATCAGGCCACTTTTACTTTATAAACAGAAATAACTCCGTCTGGACATACAATTGCACAATTTTGACAACCAATACATGCATCAGGATTTTTCATGTGGGAGTAGTTATACCCCTTTCCATTTACTTCTTTAGCTAAATCTAAGACGTCTTGAGGACAAGCAGGGATACAAACTCCACAACCTTTACACCCTTCAACATCAACGACAACAGCTCCTCTAATTTTTGCCATAATTATAATATTTAGGTTATTTATTTATTGTCACCAAAATTAGAAAAAAAATTTAATTCTGAAAATGTTTCTTGACAGGTTTAAGGGATTATTTCTTATATTGTTCGCCTTTGTGTGATTTAGCTTTGTAAGTGACACTGTGTTAGGCTTATGTGTGATGATGATTTTATGAACATTGTGTTTATAAGATGAATAAGATGCTGCTAAATTATTGTTGAGTTTTTTTAGTGTATATTTGGTAAACATTTGTGTTTTCTCCTTGTTATTTAAATTGCAAGTGTAAAAATCAGATTCGATTAATTTATTTAATATTATTTGATATCTAAAATATTTACATAAATTTGACCATTAAAATTTTGTATATGGAAACTCTAGATTTAATTAAAGCACGTAAGAGCCCAAGAGGCTTTCTTGATAAAAAAGTAAGCGAAGATGATTTAATGAAAATGTTTGAAGCAGCACGTTGGGCGCCTTCATCTTATAATGGTCAACCATGGCGTTTTGTTTACGCGGACAAAGATACAAATCCAGAACTTTATGAAACATTGCTTGGCATAATGTTGGAATTTAATCAAGCATGGGCCAAGGCAGCACCTATATTGATGTTAACTATGGCCAGAGTGAAGTACGAATTAAGTGAAGAAGATTATAAGCATTCATGGCACGACCTTGGATTAGCTATGGGAAATATGAATGTAATGGCACAGTCTTTAGGAATTTCAATGCATATGATGGGTGGATTTGATGCGGCTAAAGCAAAAGCAGACTTGAACATTCCAGAAAGGTTAGAACCTGTAACAATGGTAGCTATTGGTTATGGTGGAATGCCAGGAAACTTACCTCTTGATATTTTTAAAATGGAACAGGAAAAGAGAGAAAGAAAAGAAATTGAAGAAATTGCATTTAATAAACCATTTGATAAGGAATAGTACAACCAATTATATTTAGATTTGAAATGCTGGGTAAACCGGCATTTTTTTTACATATATTTAACTTTAATAGAGATGGTTTTGTCATATTTCCCAAAATTGAACGAAAAATTATTTAATCTTGGTTTCTTCATTCCTCTGTGGAAATAGTTTGAAAAACCAAAACCCTCAGTCGGCACAAAAAATCTATAATCCATTTCACCATTTCTATTTTCATCATCCAGTAAAGCTATCCCATAAGTTCCCGATTTAATGTCTGAGTACTTTACTGTGATACAGCCATCTTTCAAAGACGGTTTTTTAATAACTTTTTCGAAGGCAGGGTTTTCATTGCGAAAGCTTTTCTCTGTTTTGAAAAATGCTAATCTAATATCTCCTTTTGAGTTTCTTATCCCAGAAATTTTAATTGTTAGTGTTTGGGCCGAAATAAAGGTGCTAAATGTACTTGCAATTAAAATGCATAAAATAATCTTTTTCATAGTCGTTCTATTTTTCAAGTTGTGATAATGAAAAATCTGCTTCGCTAAGCGATGAGCCTGATTTAAAGTTATCTATTAGTATAACAGATTTTCTACCGGTTTTATGATTTACTGCACTCATTTTAAAAGCCTGATATGTTCCATCTGCTTGTTTTTGATAATCTGAAATAGAAATTGTTTTAAATTTAACATTATCTTTATCATAGAATTCAATTTTATAAGTCAGATAGTTAGATTTGTCAATGTATGATATTTTTTTCGAGTACTTTTCGATTTTAGTAATTTCGCTTGTTTTGCATTTTGCTTCAATCTTATGACATGCTTTCCCGTTTATATTATCCAAACCAATGTTTTTGTAATTATAATTTTCAATTGTTGGTTTACTCATATCTGAATTTGAAAATTCACTTCCCATAAAACTTGCCGCTTTTTGTGAACTAACAATCCTTCGTGTTTTCTTTAATGATGGTAAATAAACCCACATGTCATCATCTTTTGATTTGTAATCATAAATTAGCATTCCGGTTCCTTTGACATCTGCTGGAGATAGAAACTTTAAAATGGTTTTACTAACATCGCCAAATGTTTTTGTGGCATTGGAAACTTTTCTTGTTCGGATATTTCCTTTTTTGTCGTAAATGTTTAAGGTAGATGTCATTTCCATAGCATCCATTGATATTACATCACTTGCATTAATCGCAATTTGTTTAGCTTCCTGTGCATTTGTAGATAATCCAAAGAATAGGAATGTTACTGATAATATTAATAATAAGTTTTTCATTTTTTTATGTTGTTAAGTTTATAATTTGATTTAATAAGTATTGCTGGTATTAGTAGGATAGCACATAGCAAACAAAGAAGTAATGAGAATATTATTAAAAATGCAAAAGTCTTGAGTATTACAATCCCAGATAAGAATAGAACAGAAAATCCAAGCATCACAGAAAACGCATTTATTGCAATTCCTCTTCCTGTTGTTTTTAAGCAGATTACAGATGCCTCTTTAATGCCTTTTCCTGATGCGATTTCCGATTTAATTCTCCAAAACATGTGGATTGTGTAATCGACTCCGACACCAATTGCAACAGATGTTAACAAAGATGTTGCAATATCGAGTTTGATGCCTAACCATCCCATTAAGCCAAAATTGCAGACAATTGTAAAGACAAGTGGGATACTACCTAATAGCCCTGTTTTGAACGATCTAAAAATAATCCATAGCAAAATTAAAATAACTCCAAATGCGAGTAAAAGAGAATAAATCTGTCCCTTTACAATCGAATCTGCCATGTCTTTTTCTAAAAGACAAATACCCGAACCAAAAGATGCGAATCCCGATGTATTACAAAAATCTTTTATGCTTGTAACAACCTGATTAAATTGTTTAATGTCATTTGCTCGGAATTGAACATTAACTAAAGCTTTTGTGTAATTAAAATCAACTAAGTTTTCGAAATCTTCTGGATCGCCACTCATATTATAAAATTCTAAATATTGAGCAATGGCGTCTCTGGAATCTGGAATTCTATTATAAGCGTCTTCATCTGGTGTGTTTATCGATTTGCTGATTAATATAATTACATCCGAAATTGACGTGATACTTCCTGTTTGTGGTAATTGGGTTAATTTATTTTCAAGATTATTAATTTCATTAATAAGTTCGGGCGATTTAACATCACCTTCAAATAACACCGAAATCGTTTTGGTTCCGCCAAAGTTCTCGTTAATGATTTTTGTGGATTTTCTTATCGAGTGAGACTTTGGTAAAACATTTTCATTATCTATACTTACTTCTAAGTGAGTAATCCCAATACCTGCAAGAACAAAAAAGCAAGTGAATATTATTATGACAATTTTGGGCTTTGTTGACACAAGTTTTGAAGCATAATCAAGCATTTTGTTGATAATGTTTTTTTTGTTTTTTAAAACTGTTTTCTTTGGTTGTCCTTTTTTTAATCCAATAAGAATAGAAGGTAAAAATAGAAGACTAAGAATTAGCGAAAATCCAATTCCAATAGAAGTAATAATTCCCATTTGGACAGCAGGCAGCATTATGTGAACCAAAAGACCCGATATCCCGGCTATAGTTGTCAAAGCAGTTAAAGTAATTGGCCACGCTAAATCTTTCATGCTTTTGTAAACTATAGTGTCCATATCATAATTAGGTTGTGTTGCATTAATTTCCTGATATTTTGCAATTATGTGAACACCGTAATTGTTCGCTATAGAAATCATTAAAACTGGTGTTAAAATTGTAATAAGACTATATTCGAAGCCTAATATTGGCATAAGTCCCATAGCAACTCCGGTTGAAATAATTACAACTAAAATTGGTAATATAACACCTCTCTTTTCACGAAATGAAAAATATAAAAACGAAATCATTAGAATGATTGCTGCAGGCATAAGAAATTTTATATCTCTCGTTATGCTTTTCTGAATTTCATCGCGTAAGTATGGCATGCCAGATATGAAATAATTGTTATCACCCCAGTTGGTGTTAACAATTTCTTGAATTTTTTCAATAATTTCGGAGTCTTGAAAGCCACTAGCAGGATTTATTATAAATATTGTAAAGTCAAAACTCTCAGAAACCAGTAATTTGTAAACCATCGAATTCGATTTGATATTCTCGAGTAGCTGATTCTCTTCTTCTTTTGATGTAGGGATATCTTGAATTGTTTCTTCAACTAACATGAAATCATCTTCACTCTTAATGTGTTTTGTGTTAAAGATGCTGATGATATCATCGAATAAAATACAATCTGAAATGGAATCATGTACATTTTGAAGTTTACTGATTACTTTTTCTTGCGTTATATTATCTGACTCGAATACAATTATGATAGGATCGTATTCTCCAAATTCTTCTTCAATCTTTTTTATGTTTATTCTTGATTCTGTATCTGTTGGTAGGTATTCTGTTAAGTCAGGATTAATTTTTAATTCTAATAATTGAAACAATTGAACTAATAATAAAATGATTGGAACGATAATAAAAAAGTATCTGTATTGTTTGCTATATAATTTACGTTTCATAACTAGAAATTGTATTTTAAAGAGAAATAAACTCCATTGAAAATGTCACTTGAAAGCTCATAAATACTATTTGTTGGACCGTCCATTATTTGACCGCCAAGGGTACTTGATAAATTATCTGTGATTTTCCATTTTATCGTAGTACGTAATAACTTTTCGTTTGTAGTGAAGTTGTTTATCAGACTTAAGTCACATGAAAGTACATCATAAAAGAAATCGCCATGTACCGTTAAGATAGCTAGATGATTGATTTTATAATATTGTGTAAATATCCTTCTGTTAAAGTTTTCAGACTCGTATCGTACTGTTTCATGCATGTAATTTAACAATTGTAAAGTGTCGGAAAAGTCTGATGGTAAAGAAGGGGCAATGTTTTTAGTAAAGTCAATAGCATATCGTCCTGAGTATTCCGCAATTAATTTTAATTTTCTTATGTCTTTTTCAATTCCAATTACATAATGTAAGTCAGGATTTGGTATATATAAATTTTCTTTATAATCTTTTGTATGATTGTAAGCAACTTCTGCATTTACAATCCATGAACGAATTGGAACGCTAAAGTCAATCCCGATACTGCTTTTTTTGGAAAATTCTGCTCGATTTGTAATTTTAATTTCTGGCAAAGGTTCGATGTCCACTACATTAAAGCCATAAAAGGTACTGTAACCATGGTATCCTGTTAGTGCAATGTCAGCAAAAGGCAATGAGGAACTTATGTGAGCAGAATAACTCATGTTATCAAATGAAATTTGAGGATTGACGTTATCTGAAAAAACTGCATTTTTAGATATGTCAAAAAGATCATACCTATATATACTTGACTTATAAATTGGTACTAAAACAAGTTCAAGATTTAGCCAATGTACTGGTTTGATTCTAGACGTAATCATAAAGTTCGACATTTGCATATCATCAATATCAGAACTTAAAAAGAAGTAATTGTAAGGAGTAAGGTTGTCTGTAGGATTTACACCAGTTGTTGTCCCATATTTAATGATTTTATTCCCAATAGAAAACTCAATATAATCATTATAGTATTCTGCAAAACATTCTTTAAATTCAATTTGAGTTTCTTTTTCATCAAAGAAAATCCCATGTCTGAATCTTAAATCGGAAATAAACCTTGCATTATTTGATTTGTAGCTGGCTTTTAAGATAAATTCGCTGTATGCTGACGATATATCAAAAGAGCTTGATCCTGCATATATATTTGAATTTACATATCCGTTGAATGAAACTGTAGATTCATTATTGATAATGTTACTTTGTGAAAAAGTAATAATACTAATGACAGAGAGTAATAATATGATAAATATATGTTTCATTTTGTGATGTGATTTTCTAGTATAAAATAACACCACAATCATGTCTGTTCGGTTATGCTTTTAAAAGTTGGAGCGTAAGTGCAGGTATGAGATTTAAAACTTGGACTTTTTATAAAACTCTTTTCAAAATAATCTATTGTTCAGAAACTTTTATTCTGTATTGAGAGGGGGTAAGTCCAGTGACTTTTTTAAAAACAGAAAAGAATGAAGATTTACTGCTAAATCCACAGTCGTACCCAATGGCCTCGATAGAATATTTATTATGAGGGTCAGATAGCATTTTTTTTACTTCCTCAATCCTATATTCGTTTATGAATTGAAAGAAGTTTTTACCGAGCTCTGTATTAAAAACTTCTGTTATTTGATGTTTTGGTATATTTGTGTTTTTACTTAGCCAAGTCATACTAATGTCAGGATTTAGATAGGCTTCAGATTCCTCTACAAATGAAATAACACTTGTTTTTATATTTTCCTTTTTCTTTTTACTTAAAAGAGACTTTGAGTATTTTTCTTTTGGAATGTCTGTTGTTGTGTCATTTTCTTCAACAAAAATTCGTTTTTGTCTTAAACCATAGAACCCAAGTATGTAAATAAGAATTAATAGGGTCGAATAATTGTAAATATATTGTGTGATTTCTGATTCGGGAAGACTGATGTTTAAAATTGCGAACAAAAAAGATAGAGCACAGTACAAATTGTAAAATACAATTAAAAATATTAACCATTTAAGGTTGTTTGTGCTTTCAATTGTTGAGAATTCACTTTCAAGTTTCTTTCTTATTCTGGATACCATTACAGCACTCAAATAGTTATACACAATCCAAGAACCAATAGATGCAAATGAAAACATAAATCTGAACCATTGTGTTGAGTCAGAATCGAAAAAGTGGATTAATGTATATTTCTGTTCTAATATGTATGCAATAATTTCAAACGAAAGAAAAGGCAATAGATGAAGTAATTGAATTGGTTGTAATTTGAAATTTGGTTTTGTTAAGGACTTTACATAAAGAAAAAATGCCGGATTAAATAGTAATAGCGAACTTGATAATATTGGGATCTCCCAGATCAACAAGTCTAAAGCACATGTCAAAAATTCTATAGACAATAAAAATAGCCAGGCAGATAAAATTCTGTCTTGTACCTGAGGCCTCTTTTTGGCAGCTACAATAATAGCCGAAAATAGACTTTGCGAAAATCCTACCCAAATAATTGTCGAAAACATGGTTTTGTATTTATCAATTTAACGAAGAAAAACTGAAATTGTTTTTTAGCTCGTTAATTTTTAAGTTTTTTGTTCTGCTCTGGGAATGGTTTGATAGGAAAATTTTGATGTTAAATTGGGATTGCAAATTTTATGACCAAATTTATAATGAATTATTTAAATAAAATCTGTTTGTAAGTATTATTAAATCAGGATGGTAGTAGATTGAGCATGAAATTTATTTGCATTATATTATTTTTCACCATATCTTTGACCAGATGGTTAAACCGAATAGATAAACTAAAAAGTTAAAATTGATGGTTGGCAAAGAAAATGATAATATTGAAGAAAAAATAATTGATTCGGCTGCAGATGTTTTTGAAGAAAAAGGTTTTGCAGGTGCAAGAATGCAACAAATAGCAGATAAAGCAGGAATAAACAAAGCTCTCTTGCATTATTACTTTCGAAGTAAAGATAAGTTGTTTGAGAAAGTCTTTGTTATTGTAGTGCAACGTGCTTTTGTAAAGTTTGGAAAATCACTAAAGAAGGAAGGGACAATTTTTGAGAAGCTTGAGAATTTTTTTGAAATGCATCAGGAACTATTATGGAAAAACAGAAATTTTCCACTTTTTTTTCTTAATGAAATAAAGCAAAACCCAGGCTTGGTAAACATAGTTTTTGATAAGCTGGAGAACGAAAGCATGCTTGTGGATTTAATTGATCAAATTAAACGAGAACAGAATGAAGGTGTCATTAAGTCGGATATTGAGCCTGTAAATTTATTGGTAAATATTATCTCATTATCGATATTTCCATATGTTGGAGCACCTATTTTGTCAGAAATAATGACAAGAATGGACTCTGATTATGAGACGTTTATTCAAGATCACAGGAAGCAGGTGGCACAATTTGTAATTAACTCAATTAAGAACTAGTATGAAAATAAGAATTATTGTAATATTTGTCTTTCTGGCAGTAGGTGTGAATGCTCAGGTTTTGAGTCTCGATTCCTGCTTAAATCTCGCCGAAAGAAATTATCCGTTGATGGATAAAAAAGAGTTGTTGCATCAATCAACAGAGATTAGGAATAAGATTAATGATATTTCGTATTACCCATCTTTTGTATTAAATGCTCAGGCTACATGGCAATCAGACGTTGTTCACCTCGAAACTGAAAATCCAATGATTTCAGGGATGTTTGGTGAAATGAGCAAAGACCAGTATAAGGTTTATGCGGAATTTAGTCAAACAATTTGGGATGGGGGAGTAGTATCTTCAAAAAAGGATCTCGAAAATGCTGGACTTGATGCAGATTTACAGAAAATAGAAGTCGATTTATTTACCTATAAGGAGCAGTTGGTGAACATATTTTATGTGGCTCTTACATTGCAGAAGCAAATTGAGATATTGGAACTAAAAGAATGGAGTGTTTCAAATGTTATTGGAGATATGCGTGTTGCTGTTGAAAACGATGTCGTTCTACAATCGCAATTAGATATTTTGCTTGCAGAAAAAATGATTTTGAATCAAAATATTATTGAAATTCAATATGAAATTCAATCAATTGTTAAGATGCTCTCTAAGTACTGTGGTGTAGAGTTTGATTCTGAGATTATTTTCTTAGAGCCTACACCTGATTTGAATTTATCATCTGAAATTAATAGACCAGAACAGCAATACTTTTTATTACAAACAGAGAAAATTGGTGCATCTAAGAGTTTAATTAAATCAACACGTAATCCCAAAATGTTTGCTTTTGCGCAGGCAGGATACGGCAGACCTGGTTTAAATATGTTGAGTAACGAATTTGAACCATATGCTCTTGTTGGAGCTAAGATTGTCTGGACTCCTTTTGATTGGAACAAATCGAAAAAAGAGATAGACTTTCTTAATATTCAATCTGATATAGTTATGAATTCACAGAAAATATTCTTGCTACATCAAAACTCCAAACTTCAATCACAATCACAAAAAATTGAGAAAATCAAAGTGTTATCACAAAAGGATGAAGAAATTCTTGAATTGAGAGAGAATATTACAAAATCATATCTGTCCCAGTTAAATAATGGTGTTATTAAATCGTCAGATTACCTAAATGTTTTAAATGATGAAAATTCACAAAGATTAAAAATGGAACTACATCAGTTAATGTTGTCCGAGTCAATTGTGAAATACAACCTTATTAAGGGCGAAATTTATAAATAGTTTGAAAAATAATAAAAATATGAAGAAGGAATTTATAGTTATCGTAATATTATCATTAGTGTTTGCATTTTCATGCAAGGATGATGATTCAAAAGCCGATGCATATGGCAATTTTGAAGCAGTAGAAACATTGATCTCTGCTGAAGCTAGTGGTAAATTGTTGGAGTTTAATCTTTCAGAAGGTGACGAGCTTGTTGCAGATGCATATATCGGATATATCGACACCGTTTTGCTGTATCATCAGAAAGAGCAGGCACAATCAAAAATTAAAGCAATAGAATCGAATTTTCAAAGTGTAATAACACAGGTTGCTGTAATTGACGAGCAAATAACAACACTTGAAAAAGAAAAAAACAGAGTTGAAAGTTTGTTAGAAGGTAAAGCTGCAACACAAAAGCAACTCGACGATATTGTTGGACAATTAAATGTTTTAGAGAGACAAAAGGAAAGTGTAAAATCCAAAAACGCTTCTCTTTTTGCTGAGATTGATGCTGTAAATAGTAGTATTGCGCTTTTGGATGAGCAAATTTACAGAGCAATAATTGAAAACCCTGTCGAAGGAACTGTTTTAGAAAAATATGTCGAGCAATTTGAGATTGTTGGAGCAGGAAAACCACTATATAAAATTGCTAATCTCGATGAGATGATTTTGAGAGCTTATTTCTCAGGCGATCAACTTGATGATATTAAAATTGGGCAAAAAGTAAAAGTTGAAATAGATAAAAGCCAAGACGAAAATCATGAGTACGAAGGAACAATTGTCTGGATTGCAACAGAAGCAGAATTTACTCCAAAAGTAATTCAAACAAAAGAAGAAAGGGTGAACTTAGTGTATGCTGTTAAGATAAACGTTGTAAACGATGGTAAAATAAAAATTGGAATGCCGGGTGAGGTTAGGTTGTAGGGATGTTTGTTGTTTATCTGTTTACCGATCACCGATCACTGATTACAGATTACTGATAACCGATCACAATTTACTATTAATGTTAAAAGTTAAATGAAGAGTTGTATTCATATACAGAATTTGAATAAAACGTACGGAGACGTTCAAGCTTTGGATAATCTTAATCTTAAAGTTGAAGAGAACGAGTTCTACGGTCTTATTGGGCCAGATGGTGCAGGAAAAACGAGCTTGATGCGTATTATGACCAGTTTACTAGTTCCTGATAGTGGCGAAATCTTGGTTGGAGGGCTAGATCCGGTTAAAGATTATAAAAAACTCCGAATGAAACTTGGGTATATGCCAGGAAAATTTTCTTTGTATCAGGATTTAACTGTAGAGGAAAATCTAAAGTTTTTTGCTCGTGTTTTTGGTACAACAATCGAAGAAAACTATCATTTGATTAAGTCGATTTATTCTCAGATTGAACCGTTTAAGAACAGACGCGCGGGTAAACTTTCTGGTGGGATGAAACAGAAGCTGGCTTTATCCTGTGCTTTAGTGCATAAGCCCGAAATTTTAATTCTAGATGAGCCAACAACAGGAGTTGATGCTGTTTCAAGACGAGAATTCTGGGATATGCTTAAAGAAATTCGAACTTATGGAATTACAATTGTTGTTTCCACTCCATATATGGAAGAGGCTGTGCTTTGCGATAAAATATCCCTGATGTTCGATGGTAAGATTATCGAATCTGGTACGCCCGATGATATTGTTGATAGATTTAAATATAAAATGTTTAGTGTCGAAGGTACAGATATTCCCCAACTGTTGAAAATAACAAGAAAATTTCAATATTTGAAGTCTGTAAATAGTTTTGGTCAGACTATACATTTGGTTCCAAATAAAGAAACTATAACTGAAAAGGATATTATAGATTTTCTAAAACAAAATGGAGTTCAAAATGCTACTGTAAAACAAGCAAAACCCGGAATCGAAGACTGCTTTATTGATAATATTTTGGAAAGTTAATAATGAAAAAAGAAAAGATCATAGAAGTAAATAATCTTGTAAAAAAGTTCGGAAGCTTTGTTGCAAACGATAATTTGTGCTTTGATGTTAAAAAAACTGAAATTTTTGGTTTTTTAGGTGCAAATGGAGCCGGGAAAACCACTGCGATAAAGATTTTGTGCGGATTATCTTTCCCAACTTCAGGCGATGTCGAGGTTGCAGGTTTTGATGTGTATAAACAAAGAAATCTGATTAAGAAAAATATTGGATACATGAGTCAGGGATTTTCATTGTACGAAGATCTTACAGTAAAAGAAAATATTGAATTTTATGCTGGCATTTATGGCTTGAAACGTAAAATAATAAAAGATCGTTTTGAAGAACTTGTAGATAAATTGCAGATTCACGATTTGAAAGATAAGTTTGTCAGAGATTTGCCTCTTGGATGGAAACAAAAAATTGCATTTTCTGTAGCAATTTTTCATCAACCCAAAATAGTATTTCTCGATGAACCAACCAGTGGAGTAGATCCTATTACCCGTCGTCAGTTTTGGGATTTAATTTACGAAGCAGTAGAATCTGGGATAACAGTATTTGTAACAACTCATTATATGGACGAAGCCGAATATTGTGATCGATTATCGATTATGGTTGATGGTAAGATAGAAGCAATGGGAACACCTTTGGAATTGAAAGAGAAATTTAATTCTTTAGATATGGATGATGTGTTTGTGAAATTAGCCCGGGGGTCTAATGGCAAATTGGATGGTGCATAAAGTATCGAGATGCAATAGTGATTATATAGATTTTGAAATTATGATAAAACAAAATATTATTAATAATAACATAGTAAGTCATGAGCACCAGTCACTCTATGCGACATGCCCCATGCAATATGCAATATGACCAGATTTTTAGGATTTTTATATAAAGAGTTTTTGCACATTTTTCGGGATGTAAGGACAATGATGATTTTGTTCTTAATTCCTGTATTTCAGATATTGATTTTTGGATATGTTGTAAAAAATGAAGTTAAGGATGCTAAGGTTGCTGTTCTTGATTTATCAAAAGATAATGCTACAACTCAAATAATTGCAAAATTAGATGCTGCCGAAGATATCGAAATTGTTAAACATTTGTCTACTTACGATGAGGTAGATGCTGAGTTTAAAGCAAACAAGGTAAAAGCAGTTTTAATATTTGAAAACGATTTTGCAAACACTTTGACACGTGAGAATGTTGCTGATATTCAGATAGTTCTGGATGCAAGTGATCCAAATATGGCAAATATCCTAAACTCTTATACTGCTGCTATTATAAATAATTACAATAAGGAAGTTAACAATAATTTTACTCCAATAAGATTTGATGTTGAACCTCGAATGTGGTTTAACGAAAACTTAGAGTCTGCATATATGTTTGTCCCTGGTTCTATGGCATTGATATTAATGGTTATTACAGCATTAATGAGCTCTATTTCTATCGTACGAGAAAAGGAAATGGGCACAATGGAAATATTACTGGTATCGCCATTAAAACCAATTCAAATAATTCTTGGGAAGCTCGCTCCTTATGCTCTGTTATCAATTATTAATGCAGTTAGTATTTTGATTATTGGAAATTTGGTTTTTGGAGTTCCAGTGCAGGGAAGTTGGTTATTGTTATTTCTGGTAAGCTTTCTGTTCATTATTATGGCTTTAAGTTTGGGAGTTCTAATCTCAACTATTGCAAAAACACAACAAGTGGCAATGTTCTTGTCAATGTTTGCCTTAATGTTGCCTACAATGTTACTTTCCGGATTTATATTCCCAATAGAAAATATGCCTGTTGTATTGCAGTATGTTTCATATATTGTACCTGCAAAATACTTCTTGATAATAATAAAAAGCATTATGCTAAAAGGAGTAGGAGTAGCTTACTTTTGGAAAGAAGTACTTGTTTTGTTTGGGATGTCGGTAATGCTTATAGGACTTAGTGTTAAAAAATTTAAAATCAGGCTTGACTAATATGAGAACCTTATTGATAATATTGAAGAAAGAGTTTAAGCAGATTTTTAGGAATAAGGTTATGATTCCAATAATTTTTGTAATGCCATTTGTACAAACTTTAGTGTTAGTCTACGCAGCAACTCTTGAATTAAAGGATACACAAATTACAATTGTCGATCAGGATCATTCTGCATTTTCTCAGGAATTGATTTCAAAGTTTGAAGCTTCACCATTTTTCAATGTCGAGACATCTGAGTTTAACGAAGATAAAATCTCAGACCATTTATTGACTGAAACAAGTAAAGCAGTGTTGGTGATTCCGTCTGATTTCGAAAATGACTTGAGAAATGGTGTGAAGACTAATTTGCTGCTTAATATTAATGCAATTGACGGACAGGGGGCTGGATTGATAAATATTTATGTTAGCCAGACGGTTATGAGTATGCTGACAACAGTGCAACCATTTGTTAATCAGACAGATTTGATGGTAATGCCAAAAACGATTTCAACAAAAGCCAGATACTGGTATAATCCAACATTAAATTTTAAACATTTTATGTTACCTGGAATTTTAGTGATCCTTGTAAGTATGATTGGAATTTTCCTAACCTCTTTAAATTTGGTTCGTGAAAAAGAAATGGGAACAGTCGAACAGATAAATGTAACTCCAATTAAAAAATGGCAATTTATCACAGGTAAACTTCTGCCGTTTTGGATTATTGGAATAGTAGTTTTAGGTCTTGGTTTACTAATTGGAATAGGATTATTTGATTTGCCATTCAGAGGTTCTGTATTGACTTTATTGGTTTTTACTGGCTTATATTTGTTTACAGCAATAGGTTTAGGTCTTTTGGTTTCCGATTTTGCATCAACTCAGCAGCAGGCTATGTTTACAATATTTTTCTTTTTTCTGATTTTTATTTTGATGAGTGGAATATTTACATCAGCCGAAAGTATGCCAGAATGGGCACAGGTAGTAAACCACATAAATCCATTGTACTATTTTATGATTATTATACGCTCTGTATTACTTAAAGGCTCTCAAATTAAAGATTTGATGGCAGAGTTTTATGCATTGCTTATATATGGAATTCTTTCAATGTCGGTAGCTGTATGGCAGTATAGAAAAACTAATTAAGAGTGAATATAAAGCATAAGTTATGTGGGTAAAAGGAGTGAAGGCTATTCTGTTAGAGTCGCTAAGATACTCTAGCAAGCTAAATAATCGGCATAGTATCTCAGATTATTAGTATTGTTTGCAACAACACTTATTATTCTGTTTTATATAGTTCTCCATTGATATCATTAATTAAATCCATTAATTCAGGCCTAATTTGATTTGAAAGGAGTATGATAAAATATCCATTTTTATTGTCAATTTGATTGTACGCACCAAATGATGCTAGCCAACCTGTATGAGATACAATATTTTTGTTATTCTCATTTATATCCCAACCAAATCCGTAATTTATTTTTTCTCCAGAATTTAATGTTAAGGGTTTAAACATTAATTCTTTACCCTCAATTGATAGTGTTTTATTCTCAAATAATGCTTTGTTCCATAAATATAAATTTTCAACTGTTGAAATTAGCCCCCCATCAGCGGTGGTTAGTAAATAATCATTTTTGTTCCATTTCTCATCATATCCTATTGCTCTACTATATTCAGGCATCCCATTAATAAAAGTGTTTTCCATTCCAAGTGGGATGAAAATATTATCTCTTAGAAAATCAGCATAACTTTTACCTGAAACGCTTTCGATAATCTCTCCAAGTAAAAAATAACCAGAATTACAGTATTGTTGTTTGGTATTAGTGATAAATTCTAAGGAATCTTGTAGGTTTAAAAACATATATATAGAGTCTTTTTGATTGGATATGTCGAATTGCCAATAATCTGGAATGCCTGAAGTATGATTCATTAGATTTTTAATCTGAATGTTTTTCATTGATTCTGGAACTTCAATGTAATCACTAATTTTATCATTTATTGAGAGTTTATTGTTTTCATGAAGTAATAAAATTGCAGTTGATGTGAATTGTTTTGTTAAGGAAGCTATTGGAAATAAAGTTGAAGGTGTGATTTTCTCTTTAGTTTCAATATTTTTTAATCCAAAAGACCCTTGAAATAAAATTTTGCTTCCTTTCGCAATTATTATTGTCCCATTTAACAAGCTATCTGTAGTATATTTATTTACTATAGAATTTAAATTTTCACGCAAATTTTGGGCAGATACATTAATAAATATTAAGAATATAAGATTTACTAAAATTATTTTTTTCATTATGTGAATTTTAGATGTTTATGTTTTAGTTTGTGATAGCCTTGGTAGATACGGTCATATTTGAAAGAAAAATATAATAATATATTTCAAAATATAAATAAAATATCAAAATGCGATACATATCCTATCCACATCAAATGTAAATATATTTTTGGATGTTTCAAAACTAAAGTGATAATAATTTAACTATATTGAATGACGAATTTTAAGATGAAGTTTGATGTTGTTTAAAAGAGCTTTTCTAATTTCCCTTTTTAATGTATCGCATCAAATATTGCAGTTGTTAGAATTATTTCAACTTTAAGCAAAATAGATTGATAAATACTCTTTTTTATCTATTGTATTACGCATATTCTTTGTTGCGGATTGTTCGTATAGAAAAACGAAATCGAACAGAAATTGTCAAGCTCAGAATTTTATATTTAAGTAATCACTTACTTTAATTGAAGAAGAATTATTATTTAAATGTCATTAACCCATTTTAATGCTATATTTTCTGTTGTGAAAATTCCTAATAAATATCTGTCAATATTCTTTTGTTGCTCAAGTACCATTGCATATGCTGTGCTAATTGGAGTATTGTGAATAACTGCATGTCTTATTGAATTGTACTCTTGAGCAACTAAATGCATTTTTTCTACTATGATTTGAGTTTCTTCAATATCGTATGCCATTTCTACATCGTATGCATTTTCGATAATCCTTAAATCTCTAGGTAAAGATTTATCTTTTAGTAAATAATCTAATCCATTAATCATGTTTTCAAGTTTGATTACTGGATTACTTGTTACGCATAAAATTAAGCCTTTTTTATCAAATATCTTATTAATCATTAGTATGTTTTTTAATATCTGGTAATAGTCAACACAATATGGATTCTAAAATAGAATCTTTGAAATCATACGTTGTGAATTGTTTTTTTTCTAGCAAATTTTGTTCATCAAAAATAGATAGAATATTTATTTGCACAAAAGATATTCAACAGCATTGAGTTTATTTTATATCTAATTATTATAAAGCCTTATTGATAGTATTCATCCGTAGATTTACTATTGCTGTTTGATAGTATTAAAATGCAGTTTTATGTGATGCACAAGTAAAAGAGTATTATTAGAACTTATTGTGTATCTAGTTTGCTGTATTGTTTAAAGTTATACTAAATAATAACTATTAAAACCGAAATATTCATTAGTGCGTTTTAGTAAACTCAATATATCTCTATGGGTTGAGAACTTACATCAAGATAAAAAACTAGGATTTATAGAGACTAGGTATACTAGTTATTATGGAGAGTTGTGACGGAATTAAGGGTTCACAACATTCAAATTTTTATCTAAATTTTATAGTCTTATTCCTACAAACCAGCCAACCCATGCAATGTTATGGTTTGTTTGTATGGATTGTGATATAAGATCATTACTATTACTGTAAAAAGGTAGTCCGTTTGCTGAAATACTTTTTTCGTTTTCACGATATGGATCGAAGAAGTTGAATGATACCCCAGTTGTAACTCCAATATGTTTGTAAAAATCATAATTTAACGCGACCCTAATACTTGATTTTTGTCCTTTAAACATGTTCTCAGTATCTGTAGTAAATAGCATAGCTGTAGCCAATGCGTCAACACTTACAGATAACTTGGTAGACATTGGTTGAACAAGTCCCAGACCGTAACCAGCTCCAAATTCATTTTTGTCAACAGCTACATTTATAATAGAGTATAATTTTTTACCTCCTGTTTTATAAAGAAAATCAAACGCATAAGTTTCATTAGTGGTAAATTCAAATGCACGATAACCATTTTTTACAATATTCAGTAAGCCAAATTGTAAGCCATTTTCTACAGAATCGGCAATGTTTACAATACCTAATTGAAGACCGTTTAGTCCTTTTGCTTTGTTGATAATTCCAGATATTTGAACACCTGTTACATCGCCAGAACTAATATTCATAATGCTAGAGATTTGAACTCCTTTTGTTGCTGAAGCATAATTGGAAATCCCAGCTAACTGAGCGCCTTTTATATTACCTTTTGTCGTATTTAAAATGCCAGCTATTTGTACACCACTAGCTGATGGAGAAAAATTGTATATTCCAGCTAATTGTGCCCCTTTTACAGAGCCTGAGTTTATATTTGTGATTCCACCAATCTGAAAACCTGCAATATCGCCTTTATTGATGTTGAATATTCCGCCAGCTTGAATTCCACGAGTAGCATTTCTTGAAATGTTCCCAATTCCGCCAATTTGTATCCCATTTAGATAACCAAAATTATAGTTTAGGATTCCACCAAATTGTGCTCCATTTGTATTCCCATTAACAATGTTTGTCAGACCACCAACCTGCATTCCGATAACATCGTTGTGAATAATGTTTGCCAAACCACCTACTTCGAGGCCACAAAGTCCTCCCGAGTAACCGGCAAGAATGTTTAGTGATAAAATATTTGTTTGTAATCCTTTGTGTTTAGCGTTGCTACTAAACCATGGTATAAATGAGAGTTGAGCTGGAGAATGTTTTCTAATACTTAGATTGTTAGCAACATAAATTGCTTCTTGCGAAACCAAACGTTTTACTAATTCATTGTTCTCAAAATTTGTTTCATTATGTTGTAATTCAGGTAGTTTGGTTTCAAGTTTAGTTAATTCAATATCATCAGTAATTGGTTTGCGTTTGTATTGTAATCGAATTGTAATTCCCTTGTTAAGAGTCTCTGTGAGTATTAGAGTGTCGCTAAAATATGGGTGGCTGATGTTGATGTATTGAGGTTGTTTCTTTAAACTGATGGAGTAATGACCGTTTTTATCGGTAATGACAGCTTTTTGGTCTTTTACTGCATAAATAATTACTGAATCTATTGGAATGTTTTCAATGTTTGATATTGTGCCTGATATAGTATAAGTGTCTACGACCTCTTCCTGAACTTTGGGGCTTAATATAATATGATTCCCTACCAGACTATATGTAAATTTATAATCTAAAACTTCATTTAGAATTTGTTTAATTGGTGTATTTTCTCTGCTTAAGCTGATATTTCCCTTTGGTAGATATATTGGATTATATGCAAAGTAATAATTATATTCTTGTTCAATAATACTCAATACCTGAGTAACTGGTAATTCGTGGACATCTATTGATATTTTATCTTGTAAATTAGCTTGTGCATTGGCATTTTTAACTATACTGCCCAATACAATTAATATTATAATATAGAGTGATTTACTTCTCATAGCTTTGAATAATATAAGCTCCTCCTTCTTTGCTAAAACTAAGGTCGTGAGTCTGTGTAATTATTGTTAATATCTCTTCCAAAGAGTTTTCTTTAAAAGATGATGTGAATTTTAGAGTTTTATCTACTGTACTGTCTAGTTCAATCTCAACACTATAACATTTTGTTAATTCAGATATTATGGTAGATAAATCAGTATTTTGGAAAACAATAGTATTATTCACTTTGTAAAATGCAGATGCTTCTTGAGTTTGTTTTTCAATGGTATTGCTTTGCATAGATATTATTGCGGTTTCGTTGTCTGTAATTATTAGGAATATTGTATCGCCCGATGTTTGAGGAAGGAAAAGTTTTACTCTGCCAGATAATACATCAATCTGAACATCACTGTTTTCCATCATGTCAACATTGAACTGTGTTCCTAAAACTTCTAAACCACAGTATTCTGTTTTCACAATAAATTTCTGTGTTGTGTCTCTTTTGATATCAAAATATGCTTCCCCATCAAGTTTTGCAACTCGTGTGTTCGTTTGCAAATCAAAAGTGTATTCTATTTCTGATTTTGCAGAGAGTTGAATAGTAGAGCCATCGGGTAAAACTGTATCAACAGGTGTATCTATACTAACTACAATAAATTGAGAGGTAGAAATTGGAGTTTCTGTATTGATGATTTGTGAGAAAATAACAACAAAAGCAATTACTGCTGCTGCTATTCCTGAGTATAAGAAACGTTGTTTTCTTTGTTTGCTAACAAGTTGTTTATTGAATTCTCCCCATGAAATGTTGGCGTCAAATGGTTTTTGTGATGAGGATGCTCTTGTTAGTGACCAAATTTTTTCATATTCATTAAATGTTTCGATATTCTTTTCAGAAGAATCTATCCAATCAAGAACTACATTAATCTCTGATATACTAGCCTCTCCGGCAAGGAATTTTGCTAATATGTTATCATCGATATGTTGTTTGTTCTGATTCATCTAATTCTATGACATTTTATTATTACTCATACCCCTATTTTATTCCTAAAATTATTGCTATTATTATTGCAGGGAGATAATCTGCTAATTCCGCTCTTAAGCTCGATAAAGCTTTACCCATTTGATTTTCTACAGTTTTTATTGAAATATCTAAGTGTGAAGCAATTTCTTTATTTTTTAAACCTTCATGTCTGCTTAATAGAAAAATTTGCTTTCGTTTTGTTGGTAATTTATCAATTGCTTGCTGAACTGTGTTGCTAAGGTCATTTACTTCCATTGGATTAGTATAATTACTCTCAGATGCGTGCATTATTCGTTTATAATATTGTTTGTGTTTTTCTTTAACATTAATGTGACTTATCTGATTAAGAGAGGCGTTTTTAGCAGCCTGATAGAGGTATGATTTTACTGATGTGTTAATTGGGATTTTATCTTTTTTTATCCATAATTTGACGAAAAGATTTTGCACGACCTCTTCACTTGCATCATAATCTTTAAGTACTCCGTAAACAAATGCACAAAGAGGTTCGAAATATTCTTTATACAATATCTCGAACCCCTCTTTTGACTGCCAATTATCTAAATGCTTTTTATTCAATAATACAAAACATTGATTTTAGCTTGCAAATATAGTTATTATTCTAAATTGAGATAACAACTCCGGCATTAAATCCAATCCAGGTCGATGTTTTTATTATATCGCCTGTGTTTTCGAATATTGTATAAGGTACTTCAAAAGTATTGAACTCTCCATTTATTCTTTGATCGGTTATATAGTTTCTAAGACTAGGTCCTGCTTTAACCGATAAGAAATCTGTTATTTCATAATGATAATTTAAATTTAATTGACTTAGTAGGTTTAGATTGCCTTCCCAGTTATTCTTGTAAACTAGTTGATCACATATTATTTCTATATTTAATTTATGATTGTCTTTGATTGGAATAATAGATCCAAAACCCATCCCAGTGCTAATGTTTTCTTTGCTGCCAGACATGCCGATTCCAGCTCTGAAGATAGTGTGAAATTTTTCAACCCCCATTTTATATGATAGATTAGATAATAAAAGCTCGTTACTGGATAATTCAAATGCGAAGTACCCACCTTTAACTACACTTATTAATCCAATTGGAATGATACTGTCGGTATTACTTGCAATATTAATTAAACCAAATTGTGTCCCTTTTGCTTTGCTAGCGATGTTAATTACTCCAATTTGTGCTCCGCTCATTTCTTTAGAGGCTATGTTTAAGGTAGAGAATTGTAGTCCTTTATGTGAACCAGAGTAGTTAACTACTCCCGAAATCATTGCTCCATTTGATGATTCCCAACTTACATTGGAAATTCCTGATAGAGAGACTCCATCATGAGATTTTGATGTGTTAAGAACACCAGAGATCATTGCTCCATTAGATGATTCTTGAATTACATTTGCAACCCCAGAAACTAATGCACCATCATGAGATTTTGACGTATTTAGAACTCCGGCACTCATAATTCCTTTAGAGGACTGTTGGGTTATATTTGCAACCGATGAAAGAATTATTCCATTGCTATTCCCAGATGTCAGATTGCAAACACCCGATAATTGTGCCCCATTTACATCTCCACGATTCACATTAAACACTGAACCAAGTTCAATTCCATTAACTCCTCCATTAATACCCCCAATAATGTTTAGAGAGAATTTATTGCTGTAATCTACTGCATCTACTCCACCTGTTCCAATTGGATAAATAAAACTAACTTGAGCTATTCTTTCTTCTTGTGCAAAAGTTACTGCTCCAAACATCATCACTACAATTAAAACTAATAAACTTTTCTTTGTTGCCATTTTTCTATTTTTTAAATTGTTAATTTTAAGTCTTTCTGTAGCTATGACATTTGTATTTTTGTTTACCCCCATCGAAAGATTAATCTTTTTTTATTTTAGTCCTTCTATGACCTTAGTGAAAGGTCAAATTAATTATACTATTAGTGTTTATAATGAATCAATATATTTAGTCTTGATGGGAAGCTTGATCAAGTAATTATGGGGCACATTGAAATACTTGTTTGTAAATAAACTAATCATTTTGATATTATTTTTTATAACCCTAAACTCAAAGCTCTGTATATTTAATCTTAAGCAAGACTAAATCAATTATTAGTCTTTACTCATTGTAATCGAAGTTCCATAAATCTGGCGTTAATGCAAGAGTGTTGGTTCGATCAGTTAGCCAGTGGTTCCTGAGCTTGTCGAAGAGCCGCTCTAGCAGTGAACCTGCTTGCATCTAACGAACACCAATAGTAATTATCTTGTTTGTAGAGGTGGGATGTAGGCAGTTCTGCTGAGTATTCTAAATGGTTCTAAACTCTGGAAGAGAAAAGAATTGATGCTCAGAATAAGTATAATAACTTGTCCACCGAAATACTTCACCTTTTCTCTTCTGGTTTTCAGAAATAATAAATCAAAATAATTGATTTAATTATAATAATGCAAATATAATAATCTGCCTAAGTATTACCTGATCTTGATATTTTGCTCCTTTGTTACTTGTGCTGAGGTGCTCGAAGTATCAAGTACAAAGGAGTAAGAGAACAGCTCTTAAATTTATGTATAAATACTCACCTACAAGAATTATGAACTAATCCGTAATTGCTTTGTCGTATCGTATAATGAGTGTGTTTACAAATGGGTTATAGAGATAATATTATTTATATTCTAAAGGGATTGAAAAATGAAATATTGAGCCAATATTAACTTTATTATTTACCCATATTTTGCCTTTATGTCTGTCGATAAATTCTTTACATAAAATCAAACCAATTCCAGTACCTGTTTCTTTATTTGTCCCTTCTGTTGTATGTGCAAAGTTGATTTTAAATATTTTATTGCAATCGTCAGCTGATATTCCTATCCCAGTATCTTGAACTGAAAATTTAATAGTGTTATGTGTGAGTTTATTTGATAATGTGATGGATCCATTGGGGTAGGTGTATTTGATTGCATTAGATAATAAGTTTCTAATGACAGTATTTATCATATTCCTGTCTGCAACTATTGATCCTTCGTAAATATTGACAGTATTAATTTTGATATTCTTCGAAATGGCCTGTTTTTCAAATAATTGAATGTTTTCGAAAACTAATTCCGAATTAATAAAAGGTTCTGGTTTAAATGCAATACAATCTGTTTGTGAACATGCCCATTCTAATAGATTCTCTAAAAGCTTGAAACTACGAATTGAGGATTCTTTTATTGAATTTATGAATCTAATTTTATTTTCGTCACTAAGCTGATAGTATTCATCTTCAATCAGTTGTGAGAACTGTATCATACTTCCAATAGGTCCTTTTAGATCATGACCAATTATTCTAAAGAATTTGTCTTTTGTTAAATTTAATTGCTGTAATTTATAATTGTCGTTTTCTTTTAATGTAAATAGAAACAATAGTGGAAATGAAAAAGAAACAACAATCCATGTAATACCAGTAATAATTTGTAATGGAATGTCAGTAAATATGGGTATTTCGTACCCAGAGAATGCCGAGTATAAACCTCGTGAAGCATTAACTATTGCAAATAATAGAGAAGTCCATCCAATGATTTTCTGCATTTTTGAATGTTCCTTTTTCAAGATAAACCAAATGAACAGGTAAAAGAACAGGATGCTAATAAATAATGAATTTATTAGAACTCTAGCGATTAAATTATGACTAAATATAGAGTAGAAAATTATACTTGCAATAGTAAAGATAATTAGTCGTAATCTTAATTGTTTTAATTTAATTCCATTAAGCCTTATCATGGTGTAGACTTCAATTGCTAAACCAATAAATAGTGTTGATACAGCAATTGTCATATTCAACGGATTCAAACTCTTTTTTAATATTATTAATAATATCCATGATGAGCTTTGAATCGTTTTTCCAATAATGTAAAGGATTATGTTTTTATCATGTGATTTGTAATAATTCAGGTATAAGATATAAATGATTAATGATACAATTGATCCAATTGAAATAATAGGTATTAGTGTGCTGATACTTAAATCTGCCATTTTTAAATTATAAAGTAATGTAATTCTAACTTTTAGAAATACTTTTAAAATAAATTTGATTATGCCACAATTGCTTAAAAAGGCATACTAACAATCAATAGGGTTACATATTGATATTTACAACAAAGATAGTTGTTTTGTAAATTAGGAACAAGTTATTTTGAAATAATCGTTCTTGTTGAACTTATCTGGATAAATTATAAAAGTATACCTCACTTTCCGCCAGAATCCAAATTTCATAAGTCTTGGTATGAGAAAACAACCTAAAAGTTTCTCTCATAAGAAACAAGAATGCATAAAAGAATACAGAAAAAGATATCTCGGTAAGCAGTCCTGCAATAAACCTAAAAGGAGGAATGCTAAAAGAGTGCTTTTCGCTATGTGAATATCTGTTTTTTAAAATTGACTTTTAATTAAATAGGATAGAGATAGTATATTGAAAAATAATAACTGTGTTTTTAATTAGTTCTTATTCTTAAAATACCCTATTCCCAATTTTTTAAAATTTCTTCCTTTCTGAATTTTACCATTTTAATAATCAAATCTTTTGGTAATGGTTTATTAAAAGGAAACTGTATAGAACCTTTGCCTTGTTTATAGTCTTTAAGTTCTTCGGAGAATTTTGCCATTGTTGTTGGAAAAGGGTAGAAGCTGACAAACTTTGCATAAGCCGCCATCATAATTTGTTGATCTTTTTTGCCTTTGGGAACCAGAGTAAAACAAGGGACTTTATAATTCAAAACTTCTTCTGCATTTGGAACAGCAGTTTTGATTATTTTTCTAAGTTCTTGCAATACTTTTTGTGCTTCATCAGATTGATTGGCAATATAATCGTCAATAGTTTCGAAATTTGGCATTGACCCTTTTTTACTCATAGTATTTGTAGTTTTATGCTAATATAGTTAAAATAAATAGATGTAGATATGTGATTTTTGGGTTGAGAGCTAAATAAATACTTCCATTTAAATTGCTTAATCTTCTTCAATACAGTAAAGCTTGTTATCTTCAACCAGATAAAACATTGGGGCAATTTTAATTTTAGGATATATTTTGCGTAATCGTTTGGTTTCGCTTAAAATAAAGTCGGTAGCATTTTCGATTTCAAACTTAGGTGCAAAATGATTAAAATGTTCTTTTGCTTTATGTTTTTCCCAACCGGCACCTTCGGTAAGCCCGATTACAAAATCTTCTTCTTTAGTATGTAGTTGTTCCATCCCACAATTATTGTGTCCAATTAAAGCAATATGTCTAACTTTTCCAATTGCAATAGCGTATGAAATTTTAAATTCACTGTATTGCATGTTTGCACCTCCTGTGCGTATTATATAGGAAAACTTGTTTGGCATACACAAATGCTTTCGATGATCCATGCACATTCCAACTAAAAGTTCAGCAGTTTCAAAAGTGTCAAATGCTCTTCCAAAATTATGATACTCTAAAAGTTTTCCAATTGGGGTGTTTTGGTATTCTGCTGGTATTTTGTTTACGGAGTTTATTTCAATTAATTTGGTCATACTTTTTCTAATAAGTTTAAATAATTTAAGTCATGAAAAAAATATTTTTTTTTCTAAATCAAGATTTTAATCTTTTCATGTTCCAAATATAAGAGTATTCTTTTTGGACGTAAAATATTTAAGACAGAATTAACTTCAGTTCAATTTTAAATATAGATCATAGAAAGTTTTGTTTATAATTTATTGATATTATTCAATTATTGTTTTATACAATTCTTCTGTATAATCTTCTTGTTTCATTTTATTCCCAATTATTTCACTTTTATCTTTGAAGCTTTTATTGTTAAGTAGTTCTAGAATTTTTGGTTCTAGATTTTTATTGGAAATTCTGCTTATTTTTATGAGTTCGTATAAGTATAACTCTTTTTCTTTATTTGCGCTTGCTTGATTTATTGCAAGTTTGATGAAAGTAAAGAATTTCTTAAATCCTTTTCCTCCGCCCATAACTAATCTACCATCATCGCTTTCGAATAAATTAAAATATATTTGTCCTAAAGAAGCAAATTCTAAATCATGATCTTCCGTTAGTTCTCTAAATTGTTCTGAAAATGCACAAATAACATGATGTCCTTTTTCTTTTAGAATCTTTCCAATTGCTATAAAGGGTTCAATATCTCCTTGTGTTCCTATTGCTGTTAAAATTATCTTTATTAGATGTTTTTTTCTGAAACAATGGACTGTTTTCATCATTTTTCAAAATGAACAATATTAAACCACGATTTTTTATCAGAATAAATTGATTTCACTTTTAAATTTGCCCATTTAGCTAGTTGTTTTATTTTTTTGTCATCAAATTTATATGAGTTTTCTGTATGAATGGTTTCTCCTTGTTTTATTTTTAGAGTGTTAATAAAAAAAAGCGAGCTAATCTCCACATCATTTATGGCTTTTAAGTGCATTTCGATTCTGCTTTTTTCTTTATTGAAGAAAGCAAGATGTTCAAAATCTTTTTGATTAAAATTTGAACCAATTATCTTATTTACAACTGTAAGAATGTTTAAATTGAATCTTGCAGTATTGCCTTTTTTGTCATTATATGCTAATTCGAGAATATTGATATCCTTAATCATATCCATTCCTAAAATTAGACTATCGTCAGTTTGCATTTGATTACCCAGATGTTGCATGAAATTATGCATTTCTTCTGTTGAAAAATTTCCAATTGTGCTTCCTAAAAAGCAGAAAAGACGGTGGTTCTTGCTTGGTATTTTGTTTAGTTGAAGATGGAAATCAGAGACAATTCCGATAATGCTATTTAAGTTTATTATGCTGGATAAGTCTTTGACGGATTTTTCAATAGCAGATTTGCTAATATCTACTGGAAAATAGTTAATTGTACTTAATGTTTCTGGGTGGATTTGTTTTAGTAATATCTTAATTTTCGAAGAGTCTCCACTGCCTAATTCGATGATATTCAGGTTGTTGAAATTGATGTCGATTTTCTTAAATAGATTTGATAGAATTTGAATTTCAGTTCTTGTAGGGTAGTATTCTTCTAGTTTTGTGATTTCCTCGAAAAGTTCTGACCCTTTTTTATCATAAAAGAATTTTGGAGATAAAAATTTTTGTTTTGCTTTTAATCCCTTAATTATTTCTTTCTTAGTACTTTCAGTTCCAATATTTGAAAGGAAATTTAAAATCTCAACTTTTTTTTCTCTTTTAATATAGATGTCTTTGTTTCTCATGCTTGTTAGGTTATTCCAATTTGGACTGCAAAAAATTATATCACTAGTTTCTGTAGGAGCTTTGTTTTAGTTGGAATACCTGTTTCATAGGGGTTGTTTGGATTCTTACTCCATTCAAACCAACCACCATCGAAAACTGAGATTTTTGACCATCCCATAAGCCATGCGTTGAAGAAGGCTTCACTTCCTCGCCAACCAGTACCACAATAAAATGCAAGATGTTTATCGGGAGTAATACCTGATTCTTTCCAGATGTTTATTACTTCATTTGCTTCTCGTATTGTATAATCGAGGTTGCGATAGTTCTCCATATGATAAGCGTCGGAGCCACAATTGCCGAAAATAGCTCCTGGGATTCGGCCTTTTTTTTCAATATAATTATATCCGCTTACTACACCAATGTACTCTGGCCAGCTCCGTACACAAACAATATCTGCATTTTCTGCTTTTATCATTTTTTTTGCTTCTGCAATATCAACAGCAAGTTCTGGATTTGCAGGAATATCTGCACCAAAATCAGATATAGGAATTTTAGTAATATCACTAGTGCTAATTTGTAGGTTTGCATCTTCCCATGCTTGGAATCCTCCATTTAATATACGCACATCTTTAACTCCAGCATAAAGCATGATAAATGCATTGCGGATTGCTCCAATATGACCAGCTGCACTTCCGGGAAATTCGTCATTATTGTCTGGATGCATAAATTTCCCATACAAAATAACTGTGGTGTCTGAACAAATGCCATGTTTTTCCAAAGCCAGTTTAAGTTCTGCTGGAGAACGTCGGTTCCATGTCTCTGGAGTTTCTAAAGCTAGTGTGTCCATATCAATTGCTCCAGGAATATGTCCCGAAAGATAAGCATCTCTATTTCTATAGTGAGAATGTACAATAACAAATCTATCTTTTGGAGCTTCCTGTACTTTTTCTCCAATCATTACTGATCTTAACCAGGATACACTTACCAAGTTGCGAAAACGAGCAAGTTGTTCCATCGGTAATGAAGTGTTCGATGACCATTCTTCAATAAAATTGTAATAGATAGATATATTCTTGTAGCCTAGTTTGTCTAGCATTTTAGCAACTCTTATACAGTCGTCAGGCACGTCGGAGTAGAGAATAATATTATTACTTTTTGATATGCCTTTGGAACGAACAATTTCAACCCAATCAATGTAATTTGCCCATTTAATGTCCAAGGATTTCGAATTTTTTATGTGTCCGCCTCTTTTTTCATTATTAGTAATCCAACCATTGTATGCATCAACGCAACGAAGGTCTAAAATTTTCGAATTACTGTTATCGATAACTTTTAGTAATTCCTGAGTAGTAATTGATTCAAAGTTTTCCATACTTATTTTTTCTTAAGATTGATTGTTCTTATAATCATTTATTATATCATAAACAGATTTGTGAGGGCGTTTGCAAACTTCTTTAAAGTCAGATTTAATCTCGAATTCACCTGTTCTAATTCCGTCATATATTCCACCTATAATAGATACTAGAAAATCGCCTAATGCTGCTTTTCTGGAATTATGATATTCCTTGGAAGGGATATTTTTATAAATAAGTTTTGTTTTATATATATCATTAATTGTGGTAGCTAATTCTGTTTGCGTAATTGCGTTTCCGAGTAGATTATATATGTTTTTGCTTAAGGGATTCTTTGTGAGTAATTTATAGTATGCAAAAGCTAGTTCGGTTCTGGAAGTATATCCGCATTTGCCGTTATCCGCGCAATTAAATATTCCACCTTCTTTTACATACATGTCGATGTATTCTAAATCAGGTTCAATATAGAGCCCATTTCTTCCTATTGCCCAGTCTAATCCAGATTTTTTAATGTCTTCTTCCGTTTTTCTGTTGCTCTGAATTACAGGGCTAAATGTATTTCCAGATTCTGCACCAATAACACTTGTGTATACAATTTTTTTGACATTGTTTTCTATTGCAGCATTTATTACATTTTGGTGTTGTTCTATTCTCATATCTGGATGATCCATGCCAGATACAAGTAAAACAGAATCAATTCCTTTTAGAGCAGAAACAAAATCTTGATAATTGTTATAGTCCCCTCTTCTAATTTCTATATCAAGATGCTTAGCTTTTTGGGGAGTACGAGCTATCCCAATTACATTTTCTTTCCCTAATTCTGCTTTTAAAATTTTTATTATTGCAAAACCAAGATTTCCACTAGCTGTAGTTACTGCTGTTTTCATATTGTTTGATTTAGATAGTATTTTAAGTAGCAAAGATATATTCTCATAGTTCATGTATTATGGTATTCTATTTATGCCTTTTCTGGCGACAATTTTTTGTAAACAAATCCTGCTATAATTGCTCCAATTATTGGTGCTATAATAAATAGCCAAAGTTGTTCGAGTGCCCAGCCTTGCACAAATATTGCCTGACTAATACTTCGTGCAGGATTTACAGATGTATTTGTTACCGGAATACTAATTAGATGGATTAGCGTTAAACATAATCCAATTGCTAAACCAGCTAGTGCTTTTGGTGCTTTTGAATGTGTAGCCCCCAAAATAATTATTAAAAACATAAAAGTCATTACAAGTTCAGTCACTAAAGCAGCAAGTATATTATATCCACCAGGAGAGTGCTCTGCATATCCATTAGCAGCGAATGTCCCAATTTCGAATTCTGATTTTCCACTTGCAATTATGTACAATATTCCAGCACCAGCTATTGCGCCAAGTATTTGAGCAATTATGTATGGTAGTAGATCTTTTCTATCAAAACGACCACCAATCCATAGCCCAAAACTAACAGCCGGATTTAAATGACATCCAGAGATATGTCCAATCGCATATGCCATTGTTACAACTGTTAATCCGAAGGCAATTGCAACGCCTGCAAATCCAATACCTAATTCAGGATATGCTGCTGCAAGAACAGCACTTCCACATCCTCCAAGAACTAACCATAAGGTTCCGATGAATTCTGCAATTAATTTTTTCATTCTGTTTTATTATAAGGTTAAAATTTAGGTTGATTATTCGGAAATAAAAACAAAAGTTAAGCAAAAATCTATAAACGACCAAATAAAAAGGATAAAATGCGTTTTGAGAGGGTGTAAAATTGTGGGAATGTGAATTTAGTTTGTGTGTTATTTGAATACTAATAGTATGATATATGGTGATTAAAGTTTGATAAACTATAAGGTTTGTTATTATAATATACCAAACTATCTGTAATTATCGCATATCACGTCTTTTTACACAAAACTTATGAATATTCACTTATTAACAGTTGCCTGCTTTTTAAGAACTTTGTAATTTTTTTAAATATTAAACCCTAAAGCTATTTCTTTTATTGAAATATTGGAGGTTTTAAGTAATATTTATGGTTAAATGGTATTGTTGTTTAAGTGCTTGTTTATTAGGTTGTAAAGTTCCGATTTTTTAATTGGTTTTGAAATAAAATCATCACACCCATGCTTGAAAGCGATTTTTTTATCTGCATCTGTAGAGTAAGCTGTTTGAGCAATTATTGGAAGTTTTGGAAGTTTTTGTTTAATCTTTTTAGTTGCTATATGACCATTCATTATTGGCATTTTAATATCCATTAGAATTAAATCTATGTGCATGTTAGAAAAACAAATGTCAACAGCTTCTTGCCCATTTTTTGCATGAACGATATCGAATTCGGAGAATCTTCTAAAGATGGTTTCAAGATAGAAAAAGTTAATTTCTTCATCTTCTGCAATAAGAATATTAAAACGTTTACTTTTAGGATTAAAACTGGTTTTATTATTTTTAATTTCAGTTTGAGAGACTTTGATTGGTTTATAGGGCAGTGTAAAATAAAATGTAGAACCTTTATCTATTTGAGACTCTAAAGTTATGCTTCCTCCTAATATCTTGGCAATTTCATTAGAAATAGAAAGTCCTAATCCTAGCCCTCTATGATTACCAGTCATATCTTGACTAACTTTTGAAAAACGTTCAAAAATGGTTTCTTTATTTTTTGAAGAAATGCCTATCCCAGTATCTTTAACATATAAAACTAATTTGTCATTTTCAACATAGTATCCAATTTCAATAAAGCCACTTACTGTATATTTTAAGGCATTTTCGATTAAATTATTTAATATTTTTTTGATTAATGATTTGTCCCCAATTACTTTGCTGTTTGAAGTCTGGAATTGTTTTTTTACATAAATTGGTATATTTTGCACCTTAGATTTAGAATTAAACTTGGAGAACACTTCCATCAAAAAATCATTTAAAAAGAATTCTTCTTCAGAGAGTATTGTTTGTTTAGTAACCAAAGTGGATATTTCTAATATGTCTTCAATAATCTTTAAGAGTTGAAAACTACTGTTTTTTATTATTTTTGAGTATTCGTTTTGTTTTATTGAAGATAGTTCTTCTTCATTTAGAAGTGATGCATATCCGACTATCCCATTCATTGGTGTACGGATTTCATGAGAAAGATTATTAATAAATTCTGTTTTAAGCTTATCTGCATTTTCTGCTTTTGTTTTGGCATCTATAAGTTCTTTCTCAAACTTTTTTCTTTCCGTGAAATCTCGAATTACAGATACTAAAGCTTGTTTGCCATTCCAAATAGTAGGGCTAATAGATATATGTAATTCAATTTCATTTTTAGTATTCAACTGTTTTCCTTTGCATTCAAATGTTCTTGGAGAACTCTTGATTACATCATCCCATAAACTCTGTATCGAACTATTTTCTTTGAAAGGGACTAATATGTCAAAAATTGAAAGATGTGTATTATCTAAGATTTGTATATTGAAAGTTTTTTTAGCTTGTTCGTTTATAGAGAGAATATTTCCTTCTAAATCAATAATGACAATACTGTCACTGATACTATTAATTACAGTTTCTAAATTCTTTTGAGAAACTTTAAGGTTGTCAATTTTGTTTTGTAATTCAGGATAGTAACTTTTGTGTAATGAATGTTCTCCAAGTCCGATTATTTTTTCTCTATGTTTATTCCAGTCATCTCCCATATTACATTGCTTCTGCATAAATAAATTTTAAATCATTTTTTGTAGGAGGTTTAGGGTTAGTCGCATTACATGGGTCTTTTATTGCATTTGTTGCAAGTAGAGGGATAATATCTGAGGTAACACCATTGTCTTTTAAGCTTGAAAAAATTCCTAACTGATGATTGAGGTTGTTAAGGTAGTTAAATAGATGTTTTTTTATTTCGGTTTTATTTTGGTTGTTTTTTGAGATGTTTAATGTTTCGGCGATTTTAATGAATCTGTCAGGAGCTGAATCAAAATTGAAATTAACAACATGAGGAAGTAAAATAGCATTACATTCTCCATGAGGTAGATCTAGATATCCACCTAAACTATGTGCAAGAGAATGAGCACAACCTAAACTAGCATTTGAAAATGCTAATCCAGCGTAGAGGCTTGCTAACATGATTTTTCCTCTAAGTTGAGTGTCATTAGGTTGTTGAACACTTTCTTTTAAATAAGTATTGATTAGTTTTATTGACTCTAAAGAGTATAAATCAGTAAATGCTGAGTTTGCATTTGATACAAACGCCTCTATTGAATGAGTTAAAGCATCCATTCCTGTACATGCTGATAAGAAATGATTCATACTTGTTAATACAAGTGGGTCAATCAAAGCTACATCTGGGATTACAGCTTTACTGATAATGGAAAATTTATATTTTTCGGTAGTATTATTAATTATTGCAAATTGAGATACATCTGCTGCAGAACCTCCAGTTGTTGGAATACATATTAAAGGTGGTATTGGTTTATTTATCATATCAACACCCTCATAGTCATGAATGTTGCCATTATTTGACGAAACAATTCCTATGCCTTTAGCACAATCCATAACACTGCCACCACCTATGGCAAGTATTAAATTGCAATTGTTTTCTTTAAAAATATTCCTCCCTTCCATTATTTCATAATCTCGAGGATTTGGTGAAATTGAAGAAAATATAATATATTCTACAGAATTTAATTGAAGGTTATTTTTAATTTCGTTTAACCAAGGAGTTTGTGTAATCCCTTCGTCAGTAACAAGCAAAACTTTTCTAGCACCAAGTTTTTTGCAGAATATGCCAGCCATTAAACGTGTGTCTATCCCAAAAACAAACTCTGGAGCTACAAATTTTCGTGGATTTAATTGGATATTATCAATTTGATTGCTCATGTATAAAAAAGTTATATGCTTTGCAAATTTACTAAATATTAATGGACATATAAATATAACGTATTTTATTAATAAGAGTTTTACAAACCATAAAGTATTTAATGATTTGTATGTTTATTTATTAATAATACCTTTGCGGCTTAAATTAATTTTATAATGTGGAGCTAGCTCCGAAAAACAAATTATTATGGATATTGATATCAAAGGAAAAGATTTTGTAAAAATTCACTATACAGGAAAATTAAATGATGGTTCTGTATTTGATACTTCAGAAGGTCGTGACCCTCTAGCTTTTATTCTTGAAGTTGGAATGATAATCCCTGGTTTAGAAGCAGATGTTAAAGAAGCAAATACTGGAGACAAACGTACAGTTGTTATTGCAGCTGAAAATGCTTATGGTCCTGTAAGTAAAGATGCTTTTCAGGAAGTGCCTAAAACTCAATTCCCTGCTGATCTTAAACTAGAAGCTGGAATGACATTGCAAGCACAAACAGAACAAGGACCTATTCCTGTTGTTGTTAGCGAAATTAAAGAAGAAGCTGTAATTGTTGACCTTAATCACCCATTGGCTGGTAAAGAATTAACTTTTGAGTACGAAGTTCTTGAGAAACGTTCTGCTACAGATGAAGATCTTAAAGCTATTATGGGATAAGTAAAGTCTCAAAAAAATAATTAAAAAAACCTTTGCTTTAGCAGAGGTTTTTTGTTTATAACCTGAGTTCGATTTAAAATCTGGTCACAGTTTAGCTGCGCTGAGCTCGTCCTTAGTCCTCGGTTGAACTGATTTTGAGTAGAAATTTTGCCAAATTAAAGAAGGCATATCGGGATATGTCAAAAGAATTTGGTGAAATTTATGCCAAAAGCAGTCAAATTCCTCGAAAAAGTCCTGTTCAAGCCATCTTTTCACCAAAAATCCTTCAAAATAGCCCGCTATTTCTTCATAATTTTCAGTAAAAATCTGCCCTAAACATAACTTTCTGTGTCTCATATTTTAAATCAAACTCAGGTTTATGCTATTTGAATTCATTTTTAATTTGCAGTAAATTTGATGATATTATGCATATCTTTTATTTTCATTTTCATCATGATCTGCATACCATACTTGTGCAATGAAAGAGTTTACTTTTGCTTGTTCGTCAAAGTTCCATGGGGCTTTTATGCACTCTGGACACCAGTGTCCGGTTTTTAGAACAAGATAAGGACTTGCTTCGAAAATGTGATTGTGAGCACATGACCATCTTAATTTGGAGAATATATCGTTTTTGTGTAAGCTTATTGATAAACATTTTCCACCTCTGTACTGAGCAGCTTTTTGAAAATCATTTATGGTAAGATTACTGTCAGGTATAGTTTCATCATAACCATGATCCAGCTTTTTATGAGGTAAGTTAGATAATTGTCTGAATTTGTCCCAATCAGTAATTGATTTCCACTTATCTATAGAGCCAAAGAATGCATTAATTTTATTTTCGTTATTTTCACGAATCCAGCGTAATGGTGTATTCCCTTTAATAGCAAGTTTGTGCATAATAGTTCTGATAATTCTTTTTGGTAAATACTTTAAAATACGCATTTTTAGAGGTAATTTTCTTTTTATTCGTAAAAGAACGTCATCAATAGTCTCACTTCGAAAATGCAGATGTTCTTCTAACTTGTCAGAGTCATAGTAGTATTGTCCGTGAAAGTTTCTTATTGCATACCAGTTTGGACTTTCGAAATCTCTGAAATCAACTCCCATAATGTCATAAAATTTTTCATAAAATTGGAATGATGTTAGACGATATAGTTTTCCTCCTCCTATGTTGTATACATTGCGCCAGAATTTTTCGGGGATTTCAGGAGAGCATATATTATGCATTATTCGACCAGAATCTCCAGCTGTTGACCATTCAAAATGATTATTAAGTGGCTGGTGATAACTTATACCATCGTTTACATCAAGAATGTTTTCATGTAGCATTGCTGTTTGACGAAGTGAAACCCAGTGTTTTAAGCCTGATTCGATAACATATCTTTCTGCAGCAATTTTTGATAAAGCATAATAATCAAAAGGACATGGAACCATTGGGTCTCCAACTCTGCCCCAATGATAAGGAGGAACTCTATTTCCTGTTTGCGCAACAGTTCCTATATATATAAGTTTGACCTTATCTGAATCTTGCCTAGATTTAATTGCATCAACAATGTTCTTTGTGCCTTCAAAATTTACTTTCCATGCTAGTTTTGGCTTATGATCTGCAACAGGAGCAACAAGAGCTCCAAGATGCAAAACTATATCTGCATGTTCTACAGCATTTTTAACATCATTATAGTTTGTAAGATCTCCCCATATAATTTTAATGCTTTTATCTTTTCGGTAACTTTTTAATATTTTTTTATCAGATGGAGTAGGCAATGAAAATATAATAATCTCATACATAGATTTGTTTTTATGTAGCTGTTTAAGGCCCTCACGCCCCATATGTCCGGTTGCTCCGGTTATAAGCACTTTTATCTTTTTCATATTTTAAAATTAGTGCAGATATGGTCGAAAATAGTCTCAGTTTTAAAAATTGGACTATATAAAGTTGTACAAGTTCTGTTATTCTAAAAGTTGGACAGGATAAATGATGAAAAGATAGCAAAGACTTTTTTTAATAAAATCAAATAAGTATTGTGAAAAATTGCCCTACGAAGTACAAATTTATGTGGTTATTACATTTAAAAGATAGTGTAATAAATAATCACTCCGATAACAAAATATAAAATAAATCCTGCTGCCAAATAACCAAGTAGTTCTTTCATTTTAGGATTCTCCTGATTAGCATAAATAGAATCATAAAACACGAAATAGAAAGGCAGGAGAACTGCAAAAATCTTTAAAAGGATAACGTAAGGTTTGTTTTTTTCTCTATGATTACTGAATAAAACGAATATTAAAATAAAATTAACTGCAGCAATAATTAGAAAAAATATGCCAAGATAATTTTTCCATGTTCCAATGTCTTCTGGATTTAGCAAAACAGTATTCATCATACCAACTATTGTAGCTGTAATTATGATAAGTGAGACTGGCAAAAGTTTTGCTTTTTTCATATAGCTTTGCATTTTCAGGTTGATAATAGTCTGTAAGTTAAACCTGAATAGTAAGGCTTTGTTTAATTGAGAATTCTATTTTTTTAATTCGATATGATGTTAATCAACTCTGAAATTTTCTTAATTTCAAAGAATCGCGGGTTGTCAATTTTCACATCAACTTTTTCATGAATCCAAGTTGTATGAAATGGAACATGAACAGCAAAAGCACCTAATTCAAGAACCGGAAGAATATCTGACTTAACGGAGTTCCCAATCATTAGGAAGTTTTCGGGTTCGCAATCTAGTTGTTTCATGAGTTTTTTATAGTCTTGTTCTTTTTTACCACTCATTATTTCAATATGATGAAAATATTTTTCAAGTCCTGATTTTGATAGCTTTCTTTGTTGGTCTAACAAATCACCTTTTGTTGCTAAAACCAGCTTATATTCTCTATTTAACGAAGTTAATACTTTATTTACACCATCAAGTAATTCAATTGGCTTTTGAAGTAGGCCTTTCCCCAATTCAATAGCATTTAGAATAAGGTCGTTAGAAGCTTTATTATCACAAATACGGATTATTGTTTCAATCATACTAAGAATAAAACCTTTTACGCCATAACCATAAAGCTCAAGATTAGTTATTTCTGTTTTTAAAAGTTCTTGTGTTAACTTTTCTTCGGACAAATATCTTTCCAGGAGTTTACAAAAATCTTTTTCAATATCTCTGAAATATGGTTCATTTACCCATAAAGTATCGTCAGCATCGAAAGCAATTATTTTTATGTTTTTCATATTGGCAAAAATAGTTGATTTTGTTGAATAAAATCCTTTAAGTATATTTTACTTAAGACAACAGATGTTTTATGAGTAAGAAGGGATCACATTGAATTTCTTGTTGGTAAACATTCCTCAAATTTTTTTATTTGTTGTGACAAACTAATTAAGCGATATCGCTATCTACAAACAAAGTTCCTATGCGATTATTGGAATCGCAAGAGCGCTAGCCTGATCAGGTAGCCAGCCGCTCTACAGAG
>PPCM01000226.1_pt1 | contig 71450 bp, 64 predicted proteins | sample 1555541 | NCBI WGS metagenome assembly PPCM01 (sample SAMN05284479, study PRJNA326546) | Marine sediment metagenome, whole genome shotgun sequencing project. | isolation source: marine sediment | place: Germany: Wadden Sea | collected 2012-09-05 | reverse complement strand
ATATGATCTTCGGGCACGGCAAGCACATGTTTTTTTGAAAACAACTTGATGGAGGAAAGACCGTCCATTGCGTGTAAATAAACCGAGGAAAATCCTACATCAAGCTCACCTGACCTGACTTTTTCCAACTGAATTGAAGCACCGAACTGGCTTAAGCGTACCGAGACTCCGGGATACCTGTGACTGAAGGAACGGACGGCCTCAGGGAGCAGACTGTCCATAGCAATTTCCAAAAAACCGACCCGAACGTTACCGTATTCTCCTTTGGCCATCCTTCCGGCTGTGGAAACCGCCTCTTCAACCTGCGCCACAATATCCATGGCCTGCTTGTAAAAATAACGCCCCTCATTGGTCAGCCGAACGTTACGGCTGTTCCGTTCCAGTAGACGTGCGCCTATTTCCTCTTCCAGCGATTTGATCTGCTGCGAAAAGGGTGGCTGGGCGATATGCACCCTGCGGGCTGCCCGACCGAAGTGTAACTCTTCGGCAACGGCAATAAAATATCTTAGCTGTCTTAATTCCATATTCTTAAATCCACGTGCTTTTATTGAACAATAAATCCTGTATAATTACAATATTAATGTCCTAAATCCAAAAACAGGCAAAAAGTTTAATTGCATTTTTTTCCGGCTTGAGCCAACCTCAGCACGCATTATAACTACAAGGAGTACTCTTATGATAGATAATCTCGATAACCTTCTGTCAGATATACAGCAACAATGTGATGATGCCGCAGAAGAAATGTTCGGAGCTGAAACTTCCCGCTGGCATAACCCGGCCCACGCCCGGACAATGGAATCACCCGATGCAGTTGGCGAAATGAAAGGCGCATGCGGAGACCTGATCAGAATTTACCTTAAAATTAAAGAAGACAAGATTGAAGAAGCATCTTTTTACACCACAGGGTGCGGCCCCAGCATTGTCAGTTCGGACATGGCGTGCGAACTCAGTATAGGAAAAAGTATTGATCAGGCTTCTGAAATAGACGGGGAAGACATCCTAAAAAAACTTGGCGGCCTGCCTGAAGATAAAGAACATTGTGCACACCTGGCTTCATCCTCCCTGCAGGAGGCACTGGGCAACTGGCTGCACAAAAAGTAATCGGCTTTACGAACCGTATCTTAAAATACCTTTAATCAGGGTAATCTTTTTTATCGGTTTAGGCAGAAATCCACTGCATCCTGCATCAAGGCACTGCTCTTTATCTTCAACACGAGCATTTGCAGTAAGGGCTACCACCGGGGTCGGGGGGTAGCCGTTTTCCGCCTCATACGCTCTTATTTCACGGGTGGCATCGAGGCCATTTTTAACGGGCATCTGGATATCCATCAAAACAAGGTCAAAATTGTTTTCCCGGTACATCCGCACGGCCTCTTCGCCATCCCCTGCATAGCGCAACCTGAACGGAGTATCTTTCAGGAAAAAATCATAAAGGATACGGTTGTTTTCCGAATCCTCAGCCACGAGGATTCGTAATGGGATCATGGCAAACTCTTCTTCCTGCTTGACTTCGGGTAGTTCGGATTTTCCATAAATATTTAGCATGGCCCGCTGCAGACTTCCCCGCGTAGCCGGCCAACCGACACTGCCTTTGACACCGAAAAGGAGATTAACCTCAGGACGGTTACTGCTCATGCCCGGTGACGATGAAAGAGTGCAGAAAACCGGATTGTCATTGTTCAAACGACTCTTAATAGCTTCAACTTCACTAAGTCCGTCCCCGTCTTCTCCCAGCCTGTCCGACACGATCACCAGTTCGGCATTATTACGGCAGGAACCGCTCTGCACACATCCAAAATTCAAATCCCCGGCATGAGTACATTCTGCACCCCACGCACTAAAGCATTTGCAGATATATTCTCTGACCAGAACACGTTCATCAATAACCAGAACCTCACGGCCCTGCATGGCAGCCCGAACTTCTGAATCATATTTTTTACTAGTCTCTACGCTGCCGATCTTGATCGCAGCCCGAAACTCAGCCCCACCGGAAGGAAGATTGCGAACATTAATGTTGCCGTCCATCATTTCAACTAAATTGCGGGTAATGGACAACCCCAACCCGGTTCCACCATATTTGCGGGTAGTGGAAGAATCGGCCTGCACAAAATTATCAAAAATCACTTTCAATTTTTCTTCGGAAATACCAATGCCACTATCGCGGACAACAATTTCCAGAACAGCACGCCCATCTGAAGCAGCCCGAGTTGATATTTCCACCGTAACTGACCCGGAATCAGTAAACTTAATAGCATTACTGAGCAGGTTTACCAGAATCTGTTTTATGCGAGTCGGGTCCCCTACAAAATTACCCGGACAATGCGGGTCAACATGACAACCAAAGATAAGCCCTTTTTTCCAAGCACTTACAGACATGATCCCGGCAACTTCATCAACAAGATCATCAATATTAAACTCAGTCACCTCAAGAGTTAACTTCCCGGATTCAATCTTGGAAAGATCAAGAATATCGTTGATGAGGGTCAGCAGTGCTTTACCGGAATTCCTGAAAATAGAAACATAGCTCTTCTGTTCCGATGTCAGACTGGTATCTGAAAGCATGTCCGCCATTCCCAAAATAGAATTCATCGGCGTACGGATTTCATGACTCATCTGGGCCAGAAATTCACTCTTTGTCCGGTTGGCAACCTCCGCACGAGCCATTGCTTCTTCCAGTTTTTTCAAGGTATCGGCCATATGGGCTGAATTTCGCTCTTCGACCTCCTTGGCCCGCAGAAGCTCGGAAGCATAGCGTTGCAGCTCTTCTTCATCCCGTTTGCGGTCAGTTACGTCACGGACCACACTCAAAAGCACATCCTGCCCCTGGTAAGAAATCCTGCGTGAAACTATGTCAGTAAAAATTATCTCACCGGACTTTGAGATCGCAGGATATTCAAATTGCAGGGAATCGCTGGTCGCAAAGACACTGTTCATAGTGCCGCGCAGACTCTCGCGCTCATAAGCCGGAACAACTTCAAAAACAGTCTTCTTGAGAAATTCGTCATAATCATAACCAAGAAAATCCGTCCCGCGGCTGTTTACCTTAAGAAAAAAACCGTCAATGTCGGTGAGACAGACAAGATCATCAACATTATCAAAAAAGAACTGGTATTGCTCCAGTCCTCGAGTTTTGCGCAGACTTTCCAGCATAGAAGAAAGGGCATTACCTAACGCGTTAATTTCAGAAATACGCCCGGATCGATCAGGAAGATATTCTTCCCCACCAGTAGAAATAGCTTGGGCAGACGCAGTGATATCGCGCAAAGGACGAGTCAGAATATTGCTGAGATAAAGGGAAACAAGAACACACATTCCTATAACTGCGCCGAAAAGTGGCAACAACAACCAGAAAGTCCTCCGCAGGGATTCATTAAGCCGGGCATCAGAAACAAAATAAGCAAGGCCGGGCACAAGTGAACTGCGATACAAAACTCCATCAACATCGTCACTCAATGATGCTTCAACTATGTCAGCACCCAACTCGGAATCGTTAAATTTAAAATGCAGAGCTTTCCCGGTGAATAAGTCGTATGCTATACCTTTTTCAAAAAGGACCATTCTGCTGGATTCCGGGTAATGAAAAATGGATTTCAATTCAGGACGGGAGAAATCAACCATTCCGGCAGCACTCCCCACAAGTTCGGAGCGGCTGCGGATGGGAAGAGAAAAAACAGTGAGAAAGCCGCCCTCTTCGTCCCGGCAAAACGAACAGCGGTGCGGAGAATCCTGCAACGCGTTATGTACATAAAGTTCATCAAAAGGCCGGGCAGAAGAAGAAAAAATCCTGCCGTCTTCTTTGCGCAGAACAAAAAAATCAAGCCCGGGAGGAGCTTGATCGTACTCGGACAATTTTTCAGCAAGAGGATAATCTACTCCCATCATAATGGCGACCCGGATGGAATTATCCCTGCTCAATTCACCCAGACGGCCCATGGCGCGGTCCAGAAAGCTATACAGCTCAAGACTTATCTCCTGCCCTTCTGCACGGACACGGTCATGAAATTCATTTTTAAGAGTACTGAAATAACTGTAGGAAAACACACCGCCCATTGCCAAAGCAGTTATAATTGCCATACCGCAAATCGCTGCGGCAACAAGAGAGGAGAGTTTATAAGAGGCAGTATTATTCATCGCAGCTAATAAATCCGGCTATTTATAAATAACATCGGCAGCCATCAAAATATCATTGGGAATCACCACTCCCAATTCCTTGGCACGCTTCAAATTGAAAACAAATGCGTAACGCTGAGCATCTTCTATTGGTATATCAGCAGGAGAAGTCCCATTCAGAACGGACGCGACCATTCTCCCGGCCTGCCTGCCCATTGAAATAAAATCAACTCCGGCCCCGCCGAGCATTCCCAAGCGAGCAAAAGAGTAGTTGATTGGAATCCCCGGAACCTGACAATTGGCAACGGTCCAGGTCAAAACTTCTGAGGTTGAATATGTTTTTCCTTCTGCGTCTTTAAGTAAAGTAACCGCAGGATAAATTGTACCTATGGATGGATCGGCGCAGCCTTTCTTTATTAGCTCAGTATACTCTTCCCACGAATGGGCTATAACTATTTCAAATTCAATTCCCAGACTGCCACCACCCTCAGTGATCTCTTTTTGAACCTGCTTCAATACAGCTTTACCGGTCGGAGATTCATCCGAGAACACCAAAACCTTTTCAAGGTCCGGCAAAATCTTTTTCTGCACTCTGCAAGCATCTATGAAATGCAGCTTTTCATATACCCCGGTGATATTGTGCCCCGGCTTTGACCGGGAATCCATCCACTTAATTTTACGGTCATAATCTTCAGGCTGACCATTCATACCGGAAAAAACAACGCTGACACCGCTATCTACAAGCTTCAGCCCCACAGTACGGAAAGCATTATCATCAAGCAGCACCAGAACGTCCGGTTTTATCTTTCTTACTTTTTCAAGGACAATATCAGCCTGCTTGTCTATTAACTCAGGAGTATTATTTACCTTCTTGGTGTCCATGGCATATGTATGCACAACAAGGTTCTCCCCTTCCCTGAATCCGGCTTCAGCCAGACTCTCCAGAACTCCCTGCTGCTGCGGCCCGCCGCAGATATTATCCAGCCTGTAGCTGTGGACAATAAAAACATCTTCAGCCTGTACACATGTGCTGAATGCTAAACAGAATGCAAAAAGGATAAAGAGACTTGATATGGCGAGAAAGCTAATATTTCGCTTCATTACGTCGTATCCTCGTAAAAAAAATATTCCCGGCACAATAAAAATTACATATCAATCAACTCTATAACATTTTTTTTCACAGACAGACAGCATCAGAACACCCCCGCAGTTATCGACTTTATCAATCATTCACTTCGAAAATTAAAAGAACCAAAGACCGGAAAATGATCAGAAACATTAATATTGCGGATAACTTTGCCTTCATCCTGATTCAATCCTCTCGAATAATAGAGAAAATCGTAGCGATGTTTTCTTTCTTCGAAAGTATAATTCTTATGGATATTGTCAGCAGAATCGCCTTTTTCACTCAGAATCTCACTAACCCCGCTCAAATCCTGCCATAATACATCAAGAAACGGAGGCTTTGCCAAATCCGCCATAGGTTTCGGGGTCCCCCTTATGTAAGCTTGAAAATTAAAATCGCCACCGAGGATAAAAGCATTGCCTATACTGCTTTTATTTATCCAGTTGGAAAGAAATTTCACCTGAGCCACGCGTGCAGCTCTGGTCCAGACACAAAGATGAACATTGTAGATGTCCAAACGTTTATCACCCAGATCAATTCCCACCCGCTGCATGGTCGACTTCCAAAGCAACGGGTAATAAAAAATATTGAGCAGCATGCTTTCAAAATTAGACTTGCTGGCGGTCTGGGTATATTCATTGGAAAGGATAGGAAATCTGGACAGAACCACTGTAGCCTTGGTTATTTTATGTTCCCTGCGCAAAGGGAAATACATATCCCAATCCACAACCGGAGCGGCATACCCCCACCCCAGCCGTTCCATGACATACTCAAGCTGGTTCATATACCATGAACGTTTTGAATGAATATCTACTTCTTGGAGGAGGACGATATTCGCCTGTTCAGCTCGGACCAGATCAATAAATTTATCCAGATTGGAAATAAAAAAAGATTCAGGATGATCATCGGCCAAAGAATGTTGCATCGGCCCGGCAGCAAACCCCAGATTGTAACTCATCACTCGCAGCGATTCGTTGGCGGCAGGACCGCTTTCTCCGTCAAGATCAAATTTCAACACCTGCCCCTGCTCAAGTTGCCCGATACTGTAATCAGGAGCTGAGAACCACTTGATCAAAAAATATCCAGCAACCAAAATTACCACAAATAAAAATACGGCTGCAAAAACCTTGAAAAGTGTATACATAACCCCTCGGCCTCCTGAATGCCATAGAATTATATCTATCTGAGCAAAACTAATTACTTATAACTTCGAAAAAACTCCTTCTTTGCTATACTTTTAATCTTCACCACAACAAACCGCCAAGCGGGCAGTCGAATCATCATAAAACTAAAATATTCTTGGGTACAGGTTCCCTTCTTTTACACTGTAACCAGCAAAAAGGAACCCTCAAAAAAGCCGACAAGGAATATTTAGCGATATGTTACAGAACCTTCAGAAACAGTATCCATAATATTAAATTGGAGCCCCATTACTAACTTACAAAATCCATCTGTTAGGCAACCGGGACAATGCCGGTTGCTGCATGACTTTTTATAAATTTTTAAAAAATTACCCCCTTCCTGAAATACAGGAAGGGGGTAATTTTTTTACTGACCCTCCGGATAATAAAGAGGACAATTTTTCCCTTCAATCCGGACCAGCCGGATAGGTTGCGATTCCGAAATTTTCTTCGGAACAAAGCAATGATAGACTTCAAGACCTGAGTTTAAAAGCAGCATGCCACTGAGCAAAACCAGGCCCAGTGCCAATGTATTCCTCATACGCAAACCTCCGGCAGGAATAATTTTCACTTCCGTTACTAGTAGCAAAAATCAGTCCTACCCAAAAATTTGCAATCAAATTAAGGACACTTAAGCAACATGATCTCAGTCTGGGACTTTTTTGCCCGCTTCAGCTTATTGCCACAGGTATACTCGACATAAAGATATTTACCCCTACCCGGATAAGGGTCACCGCAAAAAGTGGAACCGACTACAATACGGCACTTTTCCTTACCGTCACACTTTTTAACTAATGCTTCCTTGGCATTGCAGAAATATTGCTTATAACCCAGCTCTCCTTCCAACTCAAAACTGACATTGCCGTATTTGGCACTCTGAATCCTGATCGAATTCTCAGGCAGAATTTTTTTTTGGGAATCCTGCATTGCGCCGTACTCGATGGACTGCACATCACCTTCCGAAACCGGGACTTCAATAACTTTTCCGTCTTTAAGAGTAATCTTCATTTCAGCCTGAAGATGGGGTACAGAGATAAAAAGCCCTGCAGCAAGCAGCAACAAATAAACAGAAGCAAACCGAACCATATATGTATCCTCCAAATTCTGATTGACCCATAATACATATAACGGGCAAATTCCTCCAGCAAAACAGCGGAGTATGTCGCATGAAAAAAATACTACTGGTCATTTTTTTGATATTCATAACCAGCAACACCGCTTTAGCTCAGGAGCTGGACCACCTGAAAGACCTGAAACGACCGCGCTACGGCATAACTCCGCCTTTGGCGAAGGATACGAAACCGCCGAAAACAGAACCAGTGCAGGAAGAAATTAAACCTGACAACTCTCGATTCAAAGGAGTCTTTAAAGGCAAAGTCACCGTGCATTACGAAGGGAAAATGGTCCAAGCCGAGGCTACCCTGCATATTTTGATGGAACAAGATGAAATGCAGAGCCATTATGATAGGTACATAATACCACAGAATGGTGATTATCTGGAAAACACATGGAAACTCGATAAAATTGAAGTGCAAAGATCGGTAACAATCTCCGGTAACACCATTTATGTCACAGACCTCATAGAATACAGCCGCGGAGGTAATTCCCAGATCAGGACCCTCATATTTTCCCCTGACTTTTCAGCACTTACTTTTCTGAAAACAGAATTTGATGATGCAGCCTCCAGTCCTGCCACAGGACAAATTATCGGGAGATTCATGAGGGTTGAGTAAGTTTCAGATCTTTCGCAACAACGTAAGTTATAAGCGCGAGAATCCCCCGGCCTGGGTGTCAGGGAAGACCGGGGGACTCTTTCTGGGGAGAGACTGGTACATTTTTTTCAGAGATGCACAAGTGTTGTTGAGGACATGAATACCATATTCCTCATCCCTGACATGACGCAGGAGTTACAAATCATAGGATCTTTATTGCCCTTGGATGTCTTTTCCGCTTCAGGCTCATCTTTTTTGTTTGGCGGCATGGATAATCTTGAAAAACAATTTCTTTTATTCCATAATCAATCCGACAATCGGAAACTGAAATACGGAGATTAATATGTATATTTTGAAAAAAGGGCAGGAAAACAAATTTCAGGACCTGGTTCCCTTAGGTGAAACAGACTGGCCGGATGAAGTGAAGAAAGAAATCTGCGATTTTTTCAAAAACGCAGGGGTTGATGATCCCATGACCCAAAAACTGGTCGAACCCGGCTTGCAAGGATTCCGTTTCAAAAACGAAAAAGACGAAATCGACTGGGATGATGTTGTTGCTTACTTCAAATACGAAGCGCTGAGCGTGCTAGTCATGCACGATGATAAATTCAAGGAAAAAGCCGAAGAACTTTACACAGACTTCTTTGCCAACCACAAATTCAAAGTCTGGAACAGAGACTAAGCTTTACTTTCTGGCAAAAAATATGCCCGCTGCTACCATATGTAGCAGCGGGCTTTCTTCGCATTAAAATCTATTTCAATGTCTATTCAGGCAGGCTGAATTCGAGTCCCAAACCTCGATTGAGCGCAGCGAGCGCACCCTCCGCCCCGGACCATCCGGCAGCACATTCCGGGCTGAGACTTATGGTCAGGACTTTGATGACACCATTACCAAGCGCATTGCGCAATTCACAGCCCCAGCCTTCAATATATGTATCCGTGAAAAGGCGATCCATCTTTCCATCCGCCATGCGTCCGAAAAAGTAATCCAGATCAAGATTGAAAATCCAGCTTCCCTTCAAATCACCAAGCGCGGCAGGAAACTCCCACGGATCATAGGCTGCGAAAGGTATCGATTGCGGCGCAGTCCCTTTGCCGTGGGTGGCAAAAGCCCAGTTTTCTATTCTTTCGCCGTACTTCTTGATGAACAGACCGAGATAATTATCCCAGCGGAACAGTGGAGTAACAGCGAAGAAGTCATTATCGTATCCGCATTGCAGGTATTCGTTGATACCAAAATTTGTAAATGTCTCGTGGGGGAAATGGGAATAATCCTGCATCGAAAACAAGGCATCAAAATGCCGGTCCACATGAAACAAGTTCAACTTTTCAGCATTCTGTATAAACTCCATCCAGCACCACAAAGCGGCACGATGGTTGTCCATGATGAATATATTATCCTGTCGCCATAAAAAATTAAGATTTATAGCTGTGGAGTGGTTGCGTCCCTGAAAATCGACTATCCATTCACCCATTTTGTCCTCCCAACATTAAGATATAACTGCTAAACACGGACTATGTACCAGCCTCCAGCCCTGCGGTCCAGCTTGTTAAGAAAGCTGTTGAAGGCGCAAAAAAGCGGCAGACTGCCCCCGACGGGCAGCCTGCCATGATGAAGAGAGATGGATTGAGTGTGAATAGATGAGTTAATGCTGTTTTTCAGCAGGCTACAGGGGAGAAGCCTGCGGAAAATTGGAAATATGTGCCGGCCCTAAAATGAAACCGGATGATCACCCTGCAGCCCGCATTGAAAAACACGGGAACATCGCAAGAAGAAAGTATTACTTAAGGCTGTTAATATCGAGTGGAGAACCGCAAACAGGACAGACTCTGATTGTCTTACCGAAACTATTCCCCATAACCCAGAAACGGGTAAACCATGCTGCGTCTTTCTTGCTGTGGTACTGGACCATGACCCGGTTACCGCATTTGCAAAATCTTTCCTGCATGACTGACTCCTGTTCCGTGAATCTGATTAGAGTTAACTTCCGCCCTTTCGGTTCCCTCTTGCCATGTGACGACTCTAATCAACCACAACAAAACATTTGTGTCAACTTAAAATAAACAACAGCCAGTAAAAAACAACAACAGCGTTTACCTTAACTCAATCTTCAGAGATAAATGCACAAAAAAAAGACCCCCGGCATGGAGGTCTTAAAAGATTTATTTTCCCGAAAAAGCTTAATGATATTCGCGTGAGACCCAGACAACCTGTCCCAGAACACGAACATTTTCTAACTCATCGCCACCTAAATGAATAGGCGCATAATCTCTATTGTCACTATGCAGAACAACTTGACCGGGCCTTTTCTCAACACGCTTAACCATAACCGTGTCCTCAACGCCAACGGCATAAATCCCACCAGCCAGAATGTCTTTACGGGACTGGTCCAGGAGAACTATATCACCTTCTTTCAATTCAGGTTCCATGCTGTTTCCATAAACTTCCATTAAAACCATGTCAGTAGGGTTCCCTTTTGTGCCGATCCAATCTTTTCGGAAAGCATAAAAGCCTTCGATCTCCCCCCCGGTTTCAAAAGAACCTCCTCCAGCTGAAAGCCGGGCGGCTACTTTGGGTATACGGGAAAACTCATCAGCAAACTCAACTGCATTCACCTCTGAACGGGGAGAACCAATACCAGACTCAAGCCATGTTGAATCCAAATTAAAGCGCACAGAAAGTTCAAGAATCCATCGCGGCGGTACAGCCCCTTTCTTCTTGACAAGGGACACTGCTGCCCTGCCGACACCTAGCTCACGCGCCAACTGGGCTTGTGTGGAAATATCTGTTTCTTCTTTCAACCTTTCAAAAAAGGAATCAAAATCTTTAGCTTGCATCGGCACCTCAAATTAACATCTGTTTAACTAAAAAGTTCATCTATACTTAACATCTATGATTCGATACTGCAACTATTTTTATAAACAGAGAACTCTTTCAAAAAAAATATCTTTGTAGTAATGTCTGTAACTAGTTAGGAGATATAGTTTTTGGAGAGATCAATGAGTAATGACCTGATTGTTAAAAATCTGGCTACAGAGTACGTGGAGCACTTTGAATTCGATTTCGGTGATGGCGGAGTCGAGTTAACTTTACTGGATGGCGCTCCCGTAGAGCTCAAAACACTTATTACAGATCTCTGTGGACGGATTACCCCGGAGACATTGGTTAAAGTTTATGAATCTCTTAACGCGATTTCCGAAGCTGAAGATATTTATGCCTGTGAAATAGACGAAAAAGTATGTGAGCTAACTCTGTTCTGTAAAATTGCCCGCCGGATTGAAAAAATCGCATCTCGCTAACTTTCCATTTTAAGACGCAAAGAGGCCCGCAAATTCAGTCCGAATCTGCGGGCCTTTAATTTAAACAAACTTCTTGTAGTCTTGCGCTCCAGAAACCAGCGAAAGATTGGCCTCCAGCATTTCGAGGCTTACAGACTCCAACCGCACTGTTATCTTCTGGCCCAGACGGAAAGCATGCCCGGTACGTTCACCGACAATCATCTGGCGGTCGGCCCAGAAAGTATAATAATCATCACCAAGAGCCGACAACCGAACCATGCCTTCGGCCATGACTTCCTGAAACTCGACCCAGAATCCGAACTCAGCAATGGACGAAATAACTCCGGTGAATTCCTCACCAACCTTATCTTTAAGAAAAATGATGGTCAGTCGCTTGAGAATTTCACGTTCTGCTTCCATGGCAGTTCGCTCAGTTCCGCTTATAGAACTACCGATACGGCTCAACTGCTTCTCGCCGGGGATAGCCTGATGCCCGTCCCCCAGAGCAACTTTAAGCAGTCTGTGTACCACCAGATCTGCATAACGTCTGATCGGTGAAGTAAAATGACAATAGCATTCAGAGGCCAGACCGAAATGACCTTCATTTGCAGGTTCGTACTTCGCCTGCTTCATGGAGCGCAGCAGCAATCTGCTGACCAGATATTCCTGATCTGTGCCCTCGGATTCGCTGATAACTTCCTGCAAGGTCTGCGGTGTGACCGGATCGGGAATCTGTTTGCTGATACCGATTTTACGCAACACTTTAAACAAGTTGGTCAGCTTTTCTTCGTCCGGCCCGGGATGGACACGATATAGACAGCCAAGCCCTTTCTCAGTCAGGAATTCTGCCACAGCCTCGTTAGCCGCAATCATGAATTCCTCAATGATCTGATGTGCGAAGTTACGGCAGCGCGGGCGAATATCCACGGTGCGACCTTGCAAGTTGAACAGGATCTCCGGTTCCGGCAGGTCAAACTCAAGACTGCCCCGGCCCTTGCGAAGCTTGTTTATCTTACGGGCCAGCTCTTCACAAAGTCCAAGCATGGGCAGCAGATCACCGAATTCTTCCTGCTGTTCCTTATCGTTCTGGATGACGCCCTTGTATACCTGCTCGTAGGTCAACCGCGCGTGGCTCTTGATCACTGCCGGGGCGAATGACGATTTGACCGGAGCACCCGCCTTATCAAATTCGATAGTAGCAGTCATTGCAAGACGGTTTACGCCCGGATTCAAGCTGCACAGCCCGTTACTCAAAGCTTCCGGGAACATCGGCTCCACTGACTTGGGGAAATAGTAGGAGTTACCGCGCTTCAGGGCTTCGCGGTCCAGCGGAGAATCCATAGCCACGTAATGGCTAACGTCCGCAATCGCCACCAGCAAGCGGTAGCCATCGGCAGTGCGCTCAACGAATACAGCATCGTCAAAGTCCTTGGCTGTTGCACCGTCAATAGTCACGAACGGAATATCACGCATGTCTTCACGCTCGGCAAAATCCTCTTCGGTAGGTTCATCCGGCAAAGCATCGGCCACTGCCAGCACCTTACCCGGGAAAGCAGTCGGAATGGCGTGGTTGGCCTTGACTATTGCTTCCTGAACTACGGCATCATCTTCGTCACCCAACATTTTCAGAATACGCCCTTCCCAGAGGGAGGGATTGATCTGCTCGCCGGGTGCAACCAACAGGATATCGCCCTTTGAAATACGGGTGAAATCAACGTCTGTTTCAACGGATTCCGCCGGATAAATTTCTTTGCCGCTATCATCGAGCACCGGATCATCAACAACCGCTTCATCAGGTTCTACCACAATGCCGAAATCCAGACGCGGGTCCGTAGGATGGCAGAGCAATGCAGTTCCGCCCATAGGCCGAATCACCCGTACCGGAAATACCTGCTTGCCACGTTCCAGAACCCGCACCACGCGGCCTTCTTCACGTTTACCGCCCCAATGGGAACCGGTGATAGCCACGGTTACACGGTCACCATGCCATGCATCGCGCAGGTTCTTGGTGTGGATGTAAATATCTTTGCGTTTCTTGTCGTCCGGGAGCAGAAAGGCCGCACCTGAACGCTGGACCTGCAGCTTTCCAGTAATCAGGTTCATCTTCTCCACAACACCGTAAGCACTGCCGATTTTGATAATCTTACCTTCGCGAACAAGACCTTTCAGTAAATCCTTAATAAATTTGCGATGCCGCTTGGTCAGCCCAAGTCTCTTTTCCAATTCACCAACGGACAAGGGTTTGCGGCTTTTCTTAAAAACATTCATGGCCTCGAAAGGCTTAATCATACCGGGATTTTTAGATTTTCTTTTCTTTCCCATTTTTTTATATATTCCTTCGCCATGCCTTGTAGGCCTCCGGCGGGTCTGCGACGCTATTTGATGCGCTATCGCGCTTTTGATAATCGGATTTTCGCCTCCGGCGGCCCTCCGGGGGCCAAAGACCCCTTTTGAAAAAGGGTTCTCTGGACTCTCCTAAAACTTTTAATAAGCTTCGCTGTTGTTCACTTTAAGAGTCGTCGGTTTATTTATTAAATGCGTCTATTAATCTTTGTTTATTCCACCATTTATCGAAGGGAGCTTCTTCATTCTGATCAAAAAATATGGCTTCTGTAAATTCCACTTCCAAATCAATTATGTAAAAATCTTCACAACTGAGTTTAGTTAATTTCACTGCGTCCTTGGGGGTGCAAATTATTCTCTTTGCCCCTGCAGCAGCTGCCTTCCTGCGGATCAACTCCACGTCCTGCGCTGTGTAGGCATGGTGATCCTTGAAAATCATAAATTCTTCCGGTGCGCGGCCCATGTATCCACTCGCATCCTCAAGCAAAATATCCGGCTTGCCGATTCCGGCAAAGAGCAGATATTTATCATTGCCGAATCCGCACCGCTCACCGCCACCAAGCAGCTCAAGCCCTTCGGCTTTAAGCTCAAATTGAAAAACAGGTCTGCCGAACTGGGCCAGTTTCTGTTTTACCAGCCCGTGCATCTGCCTGAAAGCTTCCGGCGCGCTCTTCACAAAAAAAACATCCGCCCGTTGCAGTCCCTGCGAACTCTCACGCCATGTGCCACGTGGAATAACCTTATCCCACCCGTCTGTAAAATCATCAGGAGTGAGCAATACAAAATCCAGATCACGTTCCACAGCCATATGCTGGAAACCGTCATCAAGCAGCACGAGTCCGGGCTGAAACTGCTGTGTGGCCCATGCCCCGGAACGCTTGCGTTCCGGATCAACAACAACCTTAGCCTCCGGATTGCCTCCAGCCAGCATAAGCGGTTCGTCCCCGGCTTCGGCAACCGGGCTTAAGCGGTTAACCAGATACGGCAATTTCCCCGGCTTTGCCCCGTATCCACGGGTCAACAGCACAGTCACCAAACCTGCACGCTCCGCCCACTTAAGCAGCCAGTCCGCCAGAGGAGTCTTCCCGCTGCCCCCGGACCCGATATTGCCCACGGAAATACACGGGCACTCAGGCCGGAACCGCTCATATTCACCGCTGGAATACTTCTGCGCACGCCGCGACATGACCGCTCCATATCCCTTTGAAATAGGAGCAAGAACAGGGCTTAAAATTTTCTGTAACTGATTAAGATTTAGCATATGAATGGCTCCGGCACAAAAAAAACACGCTCAAACCCTACGGGGTTTGAGCGTGCCTGTAAATGTACAACTTATCTTAATTACTCGCGGTTACCCATAAGGCGGAGCAGGAAGATGAACATGTTGATGAAGTCGAGATACAGGGTCAGCGCGCCGAGGATGGTGCCGCGTCTTACTGCGGTCGCATCATCAGCGGGAATGTACTCGCCCATATCCTTCAGCTTCTGGGAATCATAAGCAGTCAGACCTGCAAAAATGAATACGCCGAGAACGGAAATAGCGAATTCCATCGCGGAACTCTGCATAAAGAAATTCACCACTGAGGCGATGATGATACCGAATAGTCCCATCATCATGAAAGAACCCATTCCTGTCAGGTCCTTACGGGTGGTCAGACCGTACAGGGACATGGCTCCGAACATTCCTGCGGTAACGAGGAAAGTTTGGAAAATGGACGCTGCGGTGTAAGCCACCAGAATAGTGGATATGGTCAAACCGTTCAACGCGCTGTAAGCCATAAACAGCCCGGTAGCAGCACCGGATGACAGTTTGGAAATACGCATGCTCAGGTAGAAGACCAGACCGATTTCACCGATAAGCGCAGCCCAGAAAAGCATGGTCGGGCTGATTACTCCGGTCTCGGGATTCTGGGCCAGCACAAGGTTCATCACCGCAGGGGTGGAAAGGGTTACCCATGCTACCGCAGCTGTGGCCAGAAGGCCCGCGCTCATCCAGCTGTAAATGCCGCGCATAAAAGCATTAAGGACTTCCGGTCTCGCGCTTACGGAACCGGCTGCACCGAATCTACTCATAATTAGTCTCCTTGGAATCTTTTTAGGAGCGGACATTTTTATCCGCATTTTTTATATACTTCAAAATTATAAATAAACAGCTTAAGCCCAACAGGCAAGCACTTTAGGTCGATTTTAAGCGGGGCGAAACAACCCGGACACCAGTAATTACTAATCCCGGATATACTTTTTCAACACCGGGACAAATGCAGCCATGACCAACCCGATAGCTCCGGTCGCAGTCCCAATCTTGAAGAACAGGTCATCGTAGATATCGAGAGATTGCAAGGCTGTAACTCCGTGTTCCGGCACGCTGGCAAGGGTGGCGATTTCCCCGCCGAGAACCATGGCCACGGACTGAAACATAAACCAAGCCCCCATCATGAAACCCATGGACCGTTCCGGGGTCAGCCGTGCAACCATTGCCAGCCCCAATCCACTGACCAGCAGTTCACCGAGACTCTGGAAACCGTAACTCAAAACCAGCCAGTTACCGGAAACATAGCCGTTTGCATCTGCCTGATACTTGGCCACAAAAGCAAGTGTCAAGAAGGCCGCGCAGCACATCATCATACCCAGCGCGAATTTACCGGGCAGGGAAAGATCCTTGCCCGCTTTATCCAACCGGGCATAGACAACGGCCAGCACGGGACTGATCACCATGACCCAAAATGGATTCAAAGCCTGAAAGGAAGCAGCTTCCACCGGGATACCGAAGATGTGCGGGTCCACATTGCGGGCGGCGAAAAGGTTCAGTGAAGTGGGCATCTGCTGGTAAAGGGCAAAAAAGACAATCGCCTCAGCCATCAGGATCAGACAAATCACCAGATTCGCTTTCTCATGCTGCTCAGCGCGTATAATTTCACGCACGTAAAGCACCGCCACCACGACCAAGGCGAAATACAGTATGACATGAGCCACGGTCAGATGGGTCAGCAGCAGAGCCGAAGTCCCGGCAATACCGGCTGTTCCTAGCAGGGTCAGCAGCAGTTTTTTAAAATTCAGCGGCTCAAAATCAGCCTCGGAACCGATAGGATCAAGTATGGAACGAAAAACGATAAAGTTACCGATAGCGATGAGCATGCCGATAAAACAGGTAAAAAATCCGGCATTCCAACCGTAATGCTTCTGGATTATCGGGCAGAGCGACATGGCTGCAAAAGAACCGATGTTGATTGCCATGTAGTAGAGCGTAAAAGCTCCGTCCACCCGCGAATCACCCTTCTCATAAAGCTTGGAGACAAGCGCGGAGGGGTTGGCTTTAAATAATCCGTTCCCGGCAATGATGATCCCCAGTGCCGGATAAAGGAATCTCTCGCAGTCAAAACCCAGCAGCGCATACCCGGCAGCCAGCACAATAGCTCCCAGAAACATGGTCCTGCGGTTACCCAGAATTTTATCCCCGATGTAACCACCGGCACAGATAAAAGCATAAACAAGGGCCGCGAAGGCACTAAAGGTCTGGTCCGCCAGATTGTCGGAAAACCCCAGTTTCTTGACCATGAACAAAACCAGAAGAGCCTGCATTCCGTAATAACCGAACCGTTCCCACATCTCCACGGAGAATAGTAGATAAAATGGCTTGGGATGGCTGAAAGCACCGCTTGAACTCTGCGACATGAGTAACTCCTTATCGAACGTAATTCTGCAATTCAGCACCCTTATACGACAGATAAGGAGAAAATGCGAGGGATTATAAAATACAAAAGCCTCCCGCACCAAAAGTACGGGAGGCTCCTGAAAACCATTATCAAATGTAAATCCTAGCTCGTAAAATCGAACCACCAGCGGCCCAGACTAAGGCAGACCAGAATAGCCCCCTCAAGACGGGAAACCTTCCAGCCTGTGCGGATAAACAAGAGCACCAGTGCGACCATTCCGACCAGAACAGTCAGGCCGGGCAGCGCAGCCGGAGAGACTTCAAGCGGACGCATCAGGCAGGTCAGGCCGAGCACGCCGGCGAAGTTGAAGAAGTCACTACCGATCAGGTTACCGAGCAACATTTCATTACGCCCCTTCATAGAAGCCGCAAGGCAGGTAACCAGCTCTGGGAGAGAGGTCCCGGCGGCAACGATGGTCATGCCGATCACCCAATTGGAGACACCGAAATGACGGGCGATTTCGGAAGCTGAATCAACCATAAACTCACCACCAAGCGCGATGCCCACGAATCCCGCCAGCAACTTGATCCAGTCTTTGGCGTTAAGCTCTGTGCCGTCGTCATCTTCAACTTCAGGCACAATCCCGGCCATGGCACTAGCAGCCCGCTTGCTGTGTACCAACAGATAGGCGATATAACCACCCAGAATGGCCAGCAGCATAATTCCGGCGGACCGGTCCAGCATATCAAAATATGCCAATCCCAAAATCAGGGCAGTGGTAGCCAGCAGCAGCGGTGCATCACGCATGGCCAGTGATCTGTTGGTCGGCAAAGGCTTGATCAGGGCCATCAGCCCCAGAATGAAACCAAGGTTGAAAATGTTCGAGCCGACTACATTAGACAGAGAGATGTCTGACAAACCCTTGAATGCCGCAGTGGCTGTAACCAGGAATTCCGGTGCGGATGTACCGAAAGCAACAATGGTCAGGCCGATAACAAGGTCGGAAACCTTGTATTTGCGGGCAATCTTCGAAGCAGACTCAACAATCCAATCCGCACCGAACCACAACAGAAAGATACTGACTAGAAAAAAAAATATATTTGAAAGCATTTAGAACCCTTGATTTGATGCGCTGTCGCGCTTTTTTATTGACAGATTATGCCTTCGGCGACCCTGCCGGGGGCCTTAAACCCTTTTTGCAAAGAGGGTTTAAAAATCCCAAAAACTCTTACTAAGCTTCGCTGCCAGAGAATCCCAACAAAAGCAGCACAACTTAAACGCGAGAATAACAGGTCATTATTAAATAAAAAAGCATTTCCGAAAATAGCTACCCTTCATAAATATAACGGCGAAGCCCTAATAAAAAGTTTTTTTGGAGAGCCCAGATAACTTTTTTCCCAAAAAAAGATTCTTACCTTTAGCCGTTAGACGAGAGCTTCTTGCTCGAGTCTTACGGATATAGAGAGCAGCGCTGGCCCCGCTGAAAGCGCTCGCCGGGAGGCATTCTTAACTTTCTTTCCCTTCGCCGCGTTCTTTTTTCCATTCTTTCAATCCATCCAAAGTGGGACGAACGAAAGAAGTTTCGCGGTTGGGCATAACTTTTACGATCATTTCACCTTCAGGACCGATTACGGCCACATGAACTTCTTCACCGGACTTTACAGCCTTGGGCGAAAATGAAGCGGTCATGGCAGCGGCTTCGAGCACATCCTGCTGACTCCACTCATCGTCTTTGAAGGCACGCCCGATACTCAAAGGGCCGGGGAAGCCGCGCACTTCAAAAAGATAATCATCAGCTTCGTAAAGATCTTCAATGCGCTCGTTATCGTTCTGGTTACGGCCGACTACGAACATTTTATCGGCACACCAGAACTGACGTCCAGTTGTTGCCAGCTGAAAGGAATTCACATCTGCTATGTCGAGTCGCTGCAGGAGCGGAAAATAGCGGGCTGCGTTTTCCTGCTCGGTGAGCTTGCACCCGCCAGCAGGGGTTGGGACTTCTGAGAATCCGTAGTCCTTAGCCATCTGGAGCTGCATTTTACGACCGCGCCCGAAAATATTGGGTAATTTCTCCCGGTCCACAAGACCGGATTTTTCCACAGCTGTTTCAGGCTGGGACTGCGCACAGAGCGGACGCAGCAGAATATCTCCGGTTTCAGAGCAGTTGCGAATCGCATTCAGCACAGGCGGACGCTGGGACATGGGTCTCTGCCCAGTGACTTCGCCTGAAATAATAAATTTCGCACCATATTTTTCCATCAGAGTCTTAGCATGGCTGATCATCATAATCTTACAGTCAACACAAGGATTGACCAGCTTGCCCATGCCGTGGTCAGGCACGTCAATCATCATCTGAATATATTTTTCGCTGATGTCCACGGGCAGAATTTCCACTCCATAGACTTCCTGCCAATGCTCTATCTTCTCGGGATTACCGAAAAAAGGAGTGACAAAGTGCAAACCAAGAACTTTCAGTCCCTGATCCTGAATCACTTTGCAGGCCAGTATACTGTCGAGCCCCCCGGAAAACAGGGCCAAAGCGTCATATTGTTTGTTCATGGGGCGGCAGTACCTTCATTTTTTGGAAACCGCAACAAAATCCGTACCCCCGAATTAATTGCTATCTTGATCAGTATTTGATATGGGAAGCACTTGCCCTTTGTGTCGAAAATTCGGCATAAACAGGCAAGAGGACGAACAACCGCCCCCGTACCCCTTGTGCATGTGACGATAAACAAGAACTGGAAACGTTGAACGTCCAACTTTATATGGAGATAAAATGAGCAAGAAAAACGCAAACCCCGAAGAACTCCGCAAGGCGGCTTTAAGTACTGCCCTGACCACTATTGAACGCAAGTTCGGCAAGGGTTCCATCATGCGCCTTGATTCTGATGCCGCCCACAATATTCCGGTGATCCCCACCGGGTCCATCAGCCTCGATATGGCTCTGGGCATCGGAGGTATCCCCAAGGGCAGGATCACAGAAGTATACGGCCCGGAATCTTCCGGTAAAACAACACTCGCCCTGCATGTCATCGCAGAATGCCAGAAACTGGGCGGGACCGCCGCATTCGTTGATGCGGAACACGCACTTGACGTGAAATACGCCAAAAGACTCGGCGTTAACACTGACGAACTGCTCATTTCCCAGCCTGACTACGGTGAACAAGCCCTCGAAATCACCGACCTGCTGGTCCGCTCCGGAGCGGTTGATATTGTAATTATCGACTCCGTTGCAGCACTTATTCCCCAGGCCGAACTCGAAGGCAACATGGGTGAAACACAGGTTGGCGGACAGGCTCGACTAATGTCCCACGCACTCAGAAAACTAACCGGGACCATCCATAAATCCAAGGCCGTAGTCCTCTTCATCAACCAGATCCGTATGAAGATCGGAATGACCGGATACGGCAGCCCGGAAACAACTTCCGGTGGTAACGCACTCAAGTTCTACTCTTCCGTACGTCTGGATATTCGTAGAATCCAGACTCTGAAAGATAAGGATGAAGTCTTCGGTTCCCGTACCAGAATCAAAGTCATTAAGAACAAAGTTGCGCCGCCCTTCCGTGAAGCACTGGTCGATATCCTTTATGGAACAGGTATGTCCCGTGAAGGCGAACTTCTTGATCTTGGCGTTGATCACGGTATTGTAGATAAATCCGGTGCATGGTATGCATTCGGGTCCGAGCGTCTGGGACAGGGGAAAGAGAATGTGCGTCAATTCCTCGGTGAAACCCCGGAACTGCGTCAGCAGATTGAAGACAAACTGCTCATCCATCTGGGAATAAAAGAAGACCCGAACGAACAGGTTGACGAACAGGCCCCGGCAGAGTAAAGCCTGTTGGCCCAGCTTAGATTTTAATGGGCCCTGCTGCCGCGGGGTCCTAAAAATAAAACTGCAAGGAAATAACTCCCTGCGGGTGATAGCTATTACGGAGACAGCCCATGAAGGCCAGTGAAATCAGAGAAAAATTCCTTAAGTATTTCGAAAAGAACGGTCACACAATCGTAGACAGCTCATCCCTTATCCCTAAGGATGACCCGACCCTGCTTTTTACCAACGCAGGCATGGTTCAGTTTAAGAACACATTCATCGGTCAGGAAAAAAGGGATTACATACGAGCGACCACTTCCCAGAAGTGTCTGCGCGTTGGCGGCAAGCACAACGACCTTGAAAACGTCGGCCGCACCGCACGCCACCACACCTTTTTCGAAATGCTCGGAAACTTCTCCTTCGGCGACTACTTTAAAGAAGACGCCATCAAATTTTGCTGGGAATTCCTCACTGGAGAATTGGGGCTGCCCAAAGACAAACTTTACGTCACCATCTACACCGATGACGACGAAGCCGATGAACTGTGGCAGAAAGTTGTAAACTTCCCCGCTGAGCGCATTTACCGCCTCGGAGAAAAAGACAACTTCTGGTCCATGGGTGACACCGGCCCCTGCGGTCCCTGCACCGAAGTGCATATCGACCAGGGCGAGAACATGAGCTGTGGCCCCAACTGCGGCATCGGCAAATGTGACTGTGACCGCTACCTCGAAATATGGAACCTCGTTTTCATGCAGTATGATCAGGACGAGGATGGAAACCGTACTCCCCTGCCCCGCCCCTCCATTGATACCGGAATGGGCCTTGAGCGCATCACTGCGGTCTGTCAGGGCGTACAGTCCAATTTCGAGACCGATATTTTCCAGCCTATGATTCAGGCTGTAGCCAAAAAAGCCGGCGTTAAGTACAAAGAAGACAGCGAAATCGATACTGCTCTGCAGGTTATCGCGGACCACTCCCGCTCCATCGCTTTCCTGATCACCGACCAGATCCTGCCTTCCAACGAAGGACGCGGTTACGTACTGCGCCGCCTGATCCGCCGTGCGTTCCGTTTCGGCCGACTGCTCGGCCTGACCGATCCTTTCCTGCACGAATCAACCGCTATGGTTGTTGAGCAGATGAGCGGCCAGTTCCCTGAACTGCTGAGCAACAAGGACTTTATGGCCCGCATGGTCAAGGAAGAGGAAGAACGGTTCAGCCAGACTCTCGACAAAGGCCTGATCATCCTTGAAGATGAAATGGAAGCTCTGAAGAGTGACGGCAAAAACCTCATCTCCGGCGAAACCGCTTTCAAACTCTACGATACCTTCGGCTTCCCGCTGGACATCATTAACGATGTTGCAGAAAAGCAGGGTTTCGAAGTTGATGAAGCAGGTTTCAATGCAGCGATGAAAGAACAGAAGGACCGTGCTAAAGCTGCATGGAAAGGTTCCGGAGAAAAAAACTCCAGTGCTATCTTCCGTCAGGTTCTGGAAGCAGGTCTCAGAAACAGCTTCACCGGCTACTCCGAGCTGACCACAGAATCACGCATCGTTAACCTGCTCTCAGAAGAAGGCGAACATCTTGAGCGCATCACTCAGGGCACCGGCGGCTGGCTGATCACTGCTGCAACTCCTTTCTACGGTGAATCCGGCGGTCAGATCGGTGACACCGGGGCAGTAGGAACCATGACCGGTAACGCGGAAGTACTGGAAACAGTAAAAGCTTCTGCCAACCTTACCGCATCTAAAATTTTCGTAAGCGAAGGCGAACTGCTCATTGATCAGGAAGCCAAGCTTGAGGTCGCACCGGAAACAAGAACCGCAACAGAACGTAACCACACAGTTACTCACCTTCTGCATGCAGCTCTTAAAAATGTTCTGGGCGACCACGTTAAGCAGTCCGGGTCACTGGTGGGACCTGACAGACTGCGTTTTGACTTCACCCACATTGCAGCCATGACTCCCGAAGAAATCGGACAGGTTGAAAATGAGGTAAACCGTGCTATACTGGGCGACACTCCCGTTGTCGTACAGGAAATGAGCAATGACGAAGCGGCTGAAAAAGGCGCTACCGCATTGTTCGGCGAAAAATACGGTGATGTAGTCAGAGTTGTTGAAATTCCGGGCGAATCCATGGAACTTTGCGGTGGTACCCACCTCAAAGCTACCGGTGAAGCCGGGACCTTTGTAATTCAGTCCGAATCCGGCATAGCTGCGGGTATCCGCCGCATCGAAGCCGCAACCGGATGGAATTCTCTTAAATTTCTGCAGGAGCAGCGCGAGGAAGTTGCAAAATCTTCCGCCATGCTCAAAGCAGCACCCGGACAGCTGGCCGACCGTATTGCGGCCCTGCAGTCTCAGGTGAAAGAACTGACCCGGGCCAATGACAAGCTTCAGTCAAAATTGGCTTCCGGTGCAGGCGCGGATCTCATGAGTTCCGTAGAAGAGATTGGCGGAGTAAAAGTACTCGCAGCCAAACTCGAAGTTACCAATGTCAAAGCCCTGCGCGATCAGGCTGATGCACTGAAATCCAAGATGGATTCCGGTATCTTCTGCCTCGCCGCTCAGGTTGATGACGGTAAAGTTTCCCTGATTATCGCCGTGACCAAGGACTTGCACGATAGATTCAAGGCCGGCGCATTAATCAAACCCGTTGCAGCTGAGGTAGGCGGTGGTGGTGGCGGCAGGCCCGATATGGCGCAGGCCGGTGGAACCAACCCCGCTGGAATTGAACAAGCATTCGCAACCCTCAAGAAACTGGTTGCAGATTCATAATCTGTAAAAAGGGATCAAATAAGCTTGACATCCAACACTCAATGCTTGTATACATCCCCTTCCCAGATTTCATGTAAGGAGCTTTTCTAATGAAGACATATATTCCTAAAGACGAAGACATCAGCCGCGAGTGGTTCGTAGTTGATGCTGAAGATATGGTACTTGGACGCCTGGCAACCCAGATCGCCAACAAACTGAGAGGTAAGGACAAAGCAATGTTCACCCCTCACGTTGACACCGGCGATTTCGTAGTCGTGCTTAACGCTGACAAAATCAGGGTTACCGGTAACAAGATGGACCAGAAGACTTACTACAAGCACACCAACCACCCCGGTGGTCTGAAAGAAAGAACTCTCAAGGTTATGCTTGAGAAGAAGCCTGAAGTAGTCATCGAAACCGCAGTCCGCGGCATGCTGCCCAAGAACCGTCTTGGCAAACAGATGATCAAGAAGCTTAAAGTATACGCTGGCACTGATCATCCGCATACCGCACAGCAGCCCAAAGTACTGGAATTCTAATTAAGGGTGGAGCAATAAAATGAGTAAAGATTTCAATTACGCTACTGGCAGAAGAAAAAACGCTGTTGCCCGTACCCGCCTTTATGAGGGAACCGGTGCAATCACCGTTAACGGTAAACCTTACGAAGATTACTTTCCTCGTAAAACTCTGCAGATGATTGTTCAGCAGCCCCTGAAACTGACAAAAAACCTCGGCAAGTTCGACATCAAAGTCAACGCTGACGGCGGTGGAGTTGCAGGTCAGGCTCAGGCTGTTAGACACGGTATCTCCCGCGCACTTATCGAGATAGATCCCGAACTGCGTTCTATCCTCAAACGTGCAGGCCTCCTGACTCGTGATGCTCGTAAGAAAGAGCGTAAAAAATACGGTCAGCCCGGTGCACGCGCAAAATTCCAGTACTCCAAACGTTAAGAAGTACTGCGAATACTTTCGCAAGACCATTCAGGCGGGACTGCTTTTGCAGTTCCGCCTTTTCTTTTTGTCTATTCCGCCACCAGTTTGCCTGCAGAACTCCGTCTCTTTGCTCTGTCGTTATCGACCAAAAGTAACCACTCACTCTTTGTGCTAAAACAAACCTAATTAGAGTCATTTGGACAAACATATTTGTGATGGCAAATAATGATAAGTTATTTTCTCATTCTCATGCATTTTATAAGAATGATATTGTTTTTCACTAGCGTGAAACTCTGGATATTCCGTTCAAAACAATATATTTCTTAGAAAAATTGCAAGCAGGAATTACTAAAACATGTCCTCAAAAAAACCGCTTTACGATAAAATATTTTTCGCACGGCAGCCTATCCTCATGCCCGACCAGTCTGTCTGGGGGTATGAACTGCTTTTTCGCAACAGCAGCGAGGCGACCAGTGCAGAAATATCCGACAGCTACAAAGCAACTTTAAAAGTTGCTGCTGCCCTGTGCGCTGCGCCCGGAGAGAAATTGCCGGACAACGTAAAGCTGGTAGTCAACTTTTCCCACAAGGCAATCATGGATAAAATTCCATACTCACTGCCTGCCGGGAAAACTGTTGTCCAACTTCCGGAAACAACACCCCCAACTCCAAATCTCATCAAAGCCCTGCAGGAACTGACCAAGGACGGCTATTACATCGCCATCGATGACTTTGAGGCCAGACCTCAAGGGGAGTTCCTCATAGCATACGCCGATGCTATCATCGTAGACATTCTTTCTGCTGACGAAGAGAAGCTGCAACGCATCTGCGAACTCTGCAAAGACAACGACACCAAGCTCATCGCCAAAAGAGTCGAGAATACCGATCAATACCACCTCGCCCAGAAGCTGGGATTCAATTTTTTTCAAGGTTTTTACTTCAAGCGTCCGGAAAATGTACGTGGAAGAAAACTCCGCTCCGGGGAAACAGTAAAACTGAAAATACTCAAGCTGATTGAAGATCCTTCCCCGGACTTTGAAGCTTTGGCTGAAGCTCTGCAGAATGATGTATCCATCAGCTTCCGCCTGCTCACTCTTCTGAACTCACCGACCTTTGGCTTTTCCCAGAAGATTACTTCGATAAAGCAGGCCCTTGTTCTGGCAGGATGGAAAATGCTCAGAAACTGGCTGAGGGTTATTCTGCTTACCGACCTGACTCCAGAAGGAAAAAGCCGCATGCTTCCGCAGCTGGCCACCCAAAGAGCAAAGTTCCTGCAACTGGTTGCCAAAAGATCCGGTAAAGGCTTACCTGCCGATTCCATGTTTTTGCTGGGCCTTTTCTCGCTGCTAGAGGCTATGTTCGACATGTCAATGAAGGAACTGACCAGCTATCTGCCCCTTGAGGACGAAATCAATGCCGCCCTGCGTGGGGAAGATAATATTTACACCCGCTATCTGGAACTGACTTCTTTTTTTGAAACCGGAGAGTGGGAGAATCTTCAGCTGGTGCTCGATGAACTCGAACTTGATCCGGTCCAAATTTCAAAAAGTTACTACGAGTCCACCCGCTGGGCCAACAGCTTTTTCCAGATTCCCGGAACGTCCTGATCAAATTCGATCCGCAGCAGCGTAGAAAGGAGCTGAAATGCCGCATACACGCCTCAGCGATGAACACCACAAGCTGAATATTCTGATCACCGGCAAAATCCCGCTGATCCATACAGTCATCCCGTCACTGCATGATCTCGGACATGAGGTGTCTATTACCCGCTCGCCCCGGGAAACCCTGTTCACCTATGCCAGCCAGCAGCCGGACCTGCTCATTATGGCCGAGCAGGATGATACCTTCGATACCTTTTCCAGTATTAGGGAAGTTAACACCGAAGCACCCGCCCTTTTCTTAATCGACACTTCCAATCCGGAAAATTTTGAAAAACTTTTTGAATTCCAGCAAGTCTCATTTCTTCCGAATACAACTTCCAAAGAAAGACTTCTAAAGTTTATCAATAAATTTCAAAACCAGCACATACGTCAAAAAAAGCATCAGGATGATGCCAAACTATACAGCCTGATTTTGCAAAGCCTCCCTTTTCCGGCCCTGCTCGTCAGCACTAAAACGCAGGAAACCATAATCGCCAACAAGGCCGCGCACGATCAGCTGCCTATTTTTGATTACAGGCAGGCCCCGCCCTTCATATCTTCCCTTTCAGATGAAGTGCAGCAGAATCTCTTTCACGAACTGGAATCCTACCATCTACATTCCTTGAAATCCGTAAACGCTTATGAACGTTTCTGGGATTTGACTGTGGATCAGGTGGCTCCGTCAGTTTTCATGCTGCTTGCTGTTGACGTCACCGAACAACGTCAGCAGATGCAGTTACGTGAAGAGATGGAACGAATAGCAAGACACGACCTGCGTTCTCCAACAGCGAACATAGTCGGTATGTCCCGTATTCTTGAAACCGAGGCCGGGTTGAATGAAGAATTTCAACCGCTGGCAGAAATCGTACGTAAAACAAGTGAACGCATGATCCGGCAGATCGATACTTCACTGACCCTTATCCGTCTTGAGACGGGATCGCTCAAAGCAGATGCCCACCCCTTCAACCTCTCCAGTGCTATCAACGCCGCCATCGGTGACCTGAACCAACTGGTCGAAGACAAAGAGCTGACAATCGTCTGCATGATGGATGATGAACCGCTTCAGGAAGAAAACTCCATAGTCTGCTACGGTGAAGCTTCATTAATCATCACCATGTTTTCCAACCTGCTGAAAAACGCAGCCGAAGCAGCTCCTGAACACACGACCATCACAATTACCATAAGTGAAGACAGCCACTTCATCACAACCAAGATACACAATATGGGCGAAATTCCGGTCAGCATCCGTGAAACTTTCTTTGACCGCTATGCGACCTACGGTAAGAAATACGGAACCGGACTTGGAACATACAGTGCGCGGCTGATTGCCAGTGCCTCAGGCGGAGATATTTCATTCACAACATCAGAAGAAAAGGGTACTACCCTGATCACAACACTTCCCAAACCATAATTTAAACAGGATCTAATATAATGGCCGCTAAAAAAAAACCTCGTCCGCTGCTGGTCTTTGCTGATGCAGACGGGCAGATATACGATCATCCTGAACTTGAAATGATGTGCCGCAGGGGCGACGAACTATTCCAGCCCAAACCTGAAGAATACATCCCTCTGCCCCCTGACAGTGAATTTTTCCTACTTCCCGGACGCTTCCCCATAGGACTGGACCCGGAAACCGGAAAAGTGGTTGAAGTAGAAGGCACAGCTGTTACAGCTTTCCCCTGCCCCGGACACACTCTGACCGGACTTGCCGCTTACGGTAATACCGATGACGCTCCGGTTCTGCCTATGTTCTCATACGGTGCAGTTGGATACGCCAACGGTAAATTCTGGGTTACTGCAAAAAAAGTAGACGAAGACAAGCGACAGGTTTTCACCAGAATTCCGAATAAGAAAATCGATGCCGGGGCCCAGCGCATGATGAAGGAAATGCCTGAAAACAGGCTGGTCCGCCATCTGGCCGGGTGCGCCCTGACTTACTGCTGCCCGGCGGCAAAGAACCTTGCTTTGGGGCGTTTTGAGGCCCCCCTGCCGACTTCAAGGACCTGCAACGCCCGCTGCATCGGATGCATTTCTGAACAACCCGAGGATTCCGGATTTCCTTCACCGCAGGAGCGCATCAAGTTCACTCCCACAGCTGAAGAAATTACCGAACTCATGCATTTCCACGCCAAGCGTGAACGCAGACCTGTATTCTCTTTCGGTCAGGGCTGCGAAGGTGAACCGCTCACCGAGCACGTTCTGCTCACTGAAGCTATCAAGAAATACCGCGATGAAGGCGGGCACGGAACTGTAAATATCAACACCAACGGCTCCATTACCGAATCCATGGAACCACTGGCAGCAGCAGGATTGAACTCCATCCGGGTCAGCCTGAACAGTTTGCGTGAACCGGTTTACAATACCTACTACCGTCCCAAGGGCTATAAATTCGACGATGTTTTGGCTACCATCGGCAAAGCTAAGGAACTAGGGCTGCACGTTTCCCTTAACTATCTTTACTTCCCCGGTATCAGCGATACCGAATTTGAAGTGGGAGCACTGGTCGAAGTTGCCAAGAAAACCAAATTCGACTTCATCCAGCTGCGCAACCTGAACATAGATCCCGACCTGTACATGGAACTCATGGAACCTTACGAGTTCGGACCGGGTATGGGTTTCATCAACTTCCGCAAAAGAATCAAAACCGAATGTCCGTGGATCAACTTCGGTTACTTCAACCCTTATCTGGGTGACGGGAATAAAAAATAGTTTTCCTTGGTGCTTTTAAAGATTTAATTTCGCCCCGCACAAACGAAATCCTTTATGGGAGATTTGATTTTTACCAATCAAATCTCCCTTTTTATTATGTGTCGAGAAACTTCCCAGCAGCCATTCCTCCGTGTATAAGTGGGCGATGAACATTCGTCCCTTTATTTCCATACTGTGCATACTCCTATTACTCGTACTCGCTTGCCCGCATTCGTCTTTCTCGCACGTAAGCAGCTTCGGGTTCAACTGGATGTTCAATATTGTTCTCCCTCAAGCCGGTGTCGCCGGGAAATTGAAAGGCTACGTCGAACATGTTCAGGGAGCAAAATTCAAATTCAGCGGTAAATACCTGAATGAAAAAGGACCACTGCAATCCGGACCGGTCGAAATTTCCACCACCTTCAATCTTGATTCAGGAATTATTCGTCTCGAAAGCTTCCAAGCGCACATAAAAAATATGGCTGTTCACCAACCCCAACTAGGTCTCATAAACCCTGACCTGACACTCAGCGGGAAAGGAATAATTGATCCTGCTTCAGGAATGGCCGACTTCACAAATTTACGCATTAAAGCCGGAAAGCTACCCGAACTTCAAGGCACACTTAGCTATCGCCCGGACAACCATGGTCTGTGCCGGCTAAAAATACAAAACCCCCTTCCTCTTTTGGAAAGGCTGGTCGAAATCAACCTCCCTGACTTCGAACACTGGGAAAAGGAAGGGCAATTCTCGCTGGCAATTGAGCTGCACGAAATCCAAAGCTCTCCGCAAGCACAGCTGCGCTTTGAATTCGCGAACACATCCGCAGCCTCCCCCGAAGGAACAGCCCTCGTGGACAGCATGAGCGGAAATCTTTTCGCAAGCAGCCCGCTGGACGATCCGCAGCTGAACTTAAAAATAGATTTCAAAAAAGGGGAAGCCCTTTACGACACATTCTACGTAAACCTGACTAAAAACCCATTACACCTTGAGTTCAATTCTCCGCTGCCCGACAGCGAAGGAAACTTCGATTTCACTGCTGCCGCAGACTGGAAAGACATGGGCAAAGTGAAAACTTTAGCCAAGATGAAGAACATTTTCGGCACCCCTTCATTCACCGGAAAAACGGAGTTCAAAACCAAACAACTATCAGCCCCCTTCCGAACCTTTGTGATTGAACCTTTTTCACTGGAAGGACTGGATGGAAGCGGCGAATTTGCAATGAACTATGTCTTCAACGGAAGCAGCCAGAACACCCATTTGAATGGCGAAATGCTCCTTAAGAATTGCACGCTAAGCCAGGATAAACTCATTTTCAGCGGAATTAATGCAGAGCTTCCTTTTGTGCTTTCCTTAAATGAGAGTTTCCTGCCGCAGGCTGACGCTAGCCTGCCCAAATCACAGTCAGGGGTGCTGCGATTCAGTAAAATTTCTGCTGGAAAACTGGAGATAGAGAACTTCGCATTCCCGGTCAGCGTATCCTCTAATGCAATAGAATTCGGGACCATTCCGGCTATCAGATCTGAAGGCGGAACTCTGCGTCTATCAGATCTGAAAATGCGCCACCCCTTCGATGACGACTTCGTGCTCAAAGGCAAAATTACAGCCAAGAACATAAATCTGCTCCCGCTATCGCCTAAGTCACTGCCCATCGACGGACATATCGGAGGCAATCTGAACTTCTGGCTGTTGAAAAACCATCTTTCCACTACGGGTAGTCTTTTCGGCGAAGTTTACGGTGGTGAAATGACCATTGATGAAATTTTCGCGGACAACCCGTTTGAGGATTCCCGGCAATACGGAGCGGACTTCAAACTCCGACATCTTAATCTGGAACCGCTCAGTCAGGCTCTGGACATCGGCCGTATCACAGGACGTATGGACCTTGATCTCACCGAACTGGTCATTGCCTACAACCAGCCTGCAGCATTTCACCTGCTGGCAAAAACAACACCCGGAACAGGAAAATCCGGGGATATCAGCCTCAAAGCGGTAAACACCCTCTCGGTAATCGGAACCGGCTCCGGACTTACCGGAGCAGGAGTGGGTATGTTTTCCCAATTTTTCAAAGAATTCGGCTATGCCGGACTGGGACTTGAATGTACCCTCAATGACGACATATTCAAGATCCGGGGCTTGATCAGGGATGATGGAATCGAGTACATTATCAAAAGACCGCCTTTGTTCGGCATCAACGTAATTAACAGCAATCCCGAAAACCTGATCAGCTTTTCCGACATGCTCAAAAGGCTGCGGCGGGTCATCGGCAACTAACAGCACAGGAGTTTATCATGCTCAAAAAAACCGCGCAGGTATTAACCTTTCTCAGCCTTCTTTCCTTTGTCGCCTGTGTGACAGTAAATATATATTTTCCGGCAGCAAAAGTGGAAAGGGCCGCTGAAGATATCGTGGAAGACGTATACGGAACCGACACAGGGCAGCAGGAGAACAGTGACGATCAGTCAGCCCTTGAGATCTTCCTAGCAATGGTCGGCCCGAATCAGGCCCATGCCCAGTCTGTATCCAAAGCCGACATTGAAAGCATCAAAAAATCCAATTCAGCCATTCGCGGCCTGAAAAAGACAATTACGGCCAACCACAGAAAACTCGTGCCCTACTACAACGCTGGCAACGTCGGCATTACCAATGACGGCTACCTGAAGATCATCAGCAAAGACGGACTGGATATCAAACAGACCGCCGCCCTGCGCCGCCTTGTTTCTCAGGATAATGATATCCGCGATCAGCTGTACATCGAGGTTGCCTCTTCCATGAACATTCCCGGCAGCGAACTTGGCAAAGTAAAAAACATCTTTGCGCAGGAATGGCAGGAAGGAGCACCTTCCGGGTGGTTTATCCAAAACCAGAGCGGCAAGTGGTCTAAAAAATAGAGAAATATTACCATGCCATTTGATAACAGTTACGCCCGGCTGGATGAAAAATTCTACCAGCGCATAGCCCCGGCCCCGGTCAAAAACCCACGCGTCAGGCTTGTGAACCGCGAATTGGCAGGGGAAATGGACTTTCCTCTGCCTGAAAGCGACGCTGGCCTTGCAGAACTTTTCTCCGGCAATAAACCTCCGCAGGGAGCGGAGCCGCTGGCGCAGGTCTATGCCGGGCATCAGTTCGGTAATTTCGTTCCCCGGCTGGGGGACGGGCGTGCTGTTCTGCTCGGAGAATTTCTGAACAATGCCGGGCAGCGTTACGATATCCAGCTGAAAGGTTCCGGTCAGACCATGTTCTCCCGCAACGGTGACGGACGCTCCCCGATCGGTCCGGTTATACGCGAATACATTGTCAGCGAGGCAATGTTCCGGTTGGGAATTCCCACTACCCGTGCGCTGGCAATGACCACCAGCGGGGAGACAGTCTACCGGGAACAGGATCTTCCGGGCGGGGTGTTTACCAGAGTCGCCTCCAGCCATATCAGGATCGGCAGTTTCGAATACTTTGCATCCCGCAACGATTATGACGCAGTGAAAACTCTGGCCGACTACACCATCGACCGCCACTACCCGGACCTCAAAGAGTCCGGTAATCCATATGCAGCCCTGCTTGGAAAAGTCTGCTCCGTTCAGGCCCGGCTAGTCGCGAAATGGATGCGTATCGGCTTCATCCACGGCGTCATGAATACCGACAACACAACCGTATCCGGGGAAACCATTGATTACGGCCCCTGTGCCTTCATGGATGGCTATGATCCGGCAACCGTATTCAGCTCCATTGATCACTACGGGCGCTATGCCTACGCGCGCCAACCCTCCATTGCGCAATGGAATCTGGCGGCATTTGCGGGCTGCCTGCTACCCCTGATCCACAAGGATACAGAACAGGCCAAGTCTCGGGCAGAGGAAATAGTTCAGGGATTCGGTGCGGAATTCAGGAGACACTATTTTACCGAGATGTGTGCCAAGATCGGGCTTGTCCCGACTAATCCGGCCAAAGAACTGCTTGATGAATTCCTGCAGCTTATGCAAAATTCAAAAGTGGATTTCACCAATAGTTTTCGCAATCTTGGCAAGGCAGTGCGGAAAGACTACAGTACGCTGCTGGAACTTTTTGCTGACCGTGAACAGCTGCAGAACTGGCTTCAAAAATGGCGGGGAGAACTCAAAAAGCAGGGAATAGAACCTGAAACCGCCACCAGTGCCATGGACAGCAACAACCCGGCTTTCATTCCACGCAACCACCGCGTGGAGGAGGCCATCAGCGCCGCAATAGAACAAGATGATTTTGAGACGACCCAAAAGTTAATCGAAATCCTGCAGTATCCATACGAAGAACAGCCGAAATACGCTGAATATATGAACCCGCCGGAACCGGACGAGCGGGTCTACCAGACCTTCTGCGGAACTTAAAAAACAAAAAAACCTCAATCCAAAAGGATTGAGGTTTTTTATACTAAACGAAAAAACAGAAACTAGAACTTAACGTTGACCTGCTCGGCATCTCCATCACGGGCGACGATTTCGCCGATCTTCCATGATTTGAGTTTCATGCCGGAAAGCCTGTTGAGCACGTCTTCTTCACGGTCTTTAGCTACAACGAGAATGTAACCGACACCGGTATTGAAGATCTGCAGCATTTCAGGCCAGCTCAGGTCACCCTGTTCTTTGAGCCAGTTGAATACCGGGGAAACTTCCCAGGAATTGAAATCAATGTCAGCGGTAACCTGTTTGGGCAGGATACGGGGCAGGTTGTCATAGAAACCGCCGCCGGTCACGTGAACCATACCCTTGATTTCGATATCGCGGGAAAGGTTGTGAACCGCATCTACGTAAATGCGTGTGGGGGTCAGCAGTGCTTCACCGATTTTCTGGTCAGTACCGGGCAGCAGATCCTCTGCCTTGAGGCCGGACTCATCAAACAGCTTACGCACGAGGGAGTAACCATTGGAATGGATACCGGAAGACTCCAGACCGATGATGGAATCACCAATGGTGATTGAAGAACCGTCAACAATCCTGGTGTTATCAACCATACCAACACAGAAACCGGAAAGGTCATACTCACCGTCAGCGTAGAAGCCGGGCATCTCAGCTGTCTCACCACCAAGCAGTGCACAGCCGGACATCTTGCAGCCTTCAACGACACCTGCGATTACCTCTTCCGCTACACCGGATTCAAGTTTACCGGTTGCGAAGTAATCGAGGAAGAACAGGGGCTTTGCACCCTGTACAAGGATATCGTTTACGCTCATGGCAACAAGGTCGATACCGATGGTATCATGCTTGTCGACAGCGAAAGCGAGTTTAAGTTTGGTTCCCACACCGTCGGCACCTGCCACCAGCACGGGTTCATTCATCTGGGTCAGATCGAGCTTGAAAAGCCCGCCGAAACCGCCGATATCGGTGACAACACCTTTAGTAAAGGTGGAGCCGACCATATCCTTAATGCGGCCTATAAAATCATTGGCCGCATCAATGTCAACACCGGCGGCCTTGTATGCATCAGAACGACTTGCCATATTATTTTCTCCTAACAGTCTCTAAGAGCTAAGAGGTGACTGTATATGCTGAATCCCGCATAAGTTCAAGGAACAACAGCACACATTTCCCATAAAGGGAAAAAGAAAAGGCCCATTGTTTGCACAGGATCGGATAAGAGTTTATACTATGCCACGGAGAAATACCATGTACAAGAAAACTTTGCTCGCAGCTTTTATTATTATGGTAACGGTTCTATGCGGCAACGCCATGGCCGGGACCAAATTCATTAACAAGGATACTGCCAAGGAACGCAAGCCGATCCGCATGGGAACTTCCGGCGGTAACAACAGCGAAATCACAATTAAATCTGACAAGAATTCAAATAGTATACGAGTAAAACCAAAAGAGGATGACGAGAAAGAGGAAGACCAGCAGATCGGCCCTATCTTCGTTATCCCCGAAGTAAAACCATAGAACAGACTCATAAGGAAAAACATGCTTCATCCGGCCAGACTCTGGAAATCACTTAATGAGAACAAGGTGCAATGCCGCCTTTGCAGCCACTTCTGCATTATTGACGAAAACAATCATGGTAACTGCGGGGTGCGGCAAAACGTTGACGGCCAACTTATGACCCGCACCTATGAACTGGTTGCCGCACTGAATGTTGACCCGGTGGAAAAGAAACCGCTCTACCACTTCCTGCCCGGAACCCAGACCTTTTCACTGGGCACACAGGGCTGTAATTTCGGTTGCACTTTCTGCCAGAATGCTTCCCTTTCCCAGCACCCCAAGACCGGCCGGAAAATCACCGGACAAAAAGTAACCCCGGAAATTCTGGTGGAAGCGGCCATCGCCCATAAATGCGATTCCATTTCCTACACCTATTCCGAGCCGACAATTTTTTTCGAGTTGATGCAGGATACCGCCCGCCGCGCTCATGCCAAAGGCCTAAAGAACATCATGGTTTCCAACGGCTTTCAAAGTCCGGAATGCATTGATGAACTTACCGGACTGATCGACGCTGCAAACATAGACCTCAAAGCCTTTAACGATGAATTTTACCGCAGCACCTGCGGAGGACGACTGAATCCGGTCCTCGACAATCTCCGACACATGAAAAAGAACGGTTGGTGGATTGAGGTTACCACCCTGCTTATCCCGGGTAAAAACGATTCGCCTGATGAGCTGAAACAGATGGCCGCCTTCATTGCGGACGAGCTGGGCAAGGAAGTCCCGTGGCACATTTCCCGCTTTCACCCAGACTACAAAATGCAGGATTGCCCGGTAACCCCCATGGAGGCCCTGCAAAAAGCCAGAAAAGCCGGAACCTCAGCAGGACTGGAGTACGTTTACATCGGCAATGTTCCGGGTAACGACAACACATCAACCTTCTGCCCGGACTGCCACAAGGAACTGCTCAAACGTTTCGGCTTTGAAATGACCAATACGGGCCTTTCCGACGGTATGTGCAAATATTGCGGATGTAAAATAGATGGAGTATTTTAAAAAGCCAATAAAATAACGCAAGGCATGAAATGAAGGAGATTTCATAAAAAATAAATTTTGTTCTTGCCAAGGATATGCAATTCAAGTATCCCCCTTTCTGCACGAACCAAGTCGGAGCATGGCGCAGCCTGGTAGCGCGCTTGCTTTGGGAGCAAGATGCCGGGGGTTCAAATCCTCCTGCTCCGACCACTGCGAATTCAAAGGCTTACAGCATTCATTGTTGTAAGCCTTTTTTCGTGGGGGACCGTCCGGGGGTCCGGTTAAAAATACGCGCTGGATTATACACAAGTTCAAGTCTAGTCGGCTCCGCAACTTTTCTGACAGGAGATCAATCATTTAGATTGGTCTCCTTTTTTTTCCGATACCGGCAAAATGGATCGGCCCCTTCCATCGGTCACCATATGTATTTTAGGTCGTAATCGCGGTAACTTAAAAACAAATTGTGTCAATCTGAGCATATAATACAAAAACTATACTTAGAAGAGTTCATCAACTTAACATTAGTGAGTGAGACTATTAATGCTGCATAAAAACTTCAATTTCTAACATTCCTCTTTTTGTTATTCATTATGAACTCTTTATCATTATTCAACTTGAGGAAGTGGATGCATATGCCGGGTGGCCTTTATCTGCTCGTGGCGTACGGAGTGAAAGATGGATATGATAATTCGTGATTTAATAAAATTTAATGAGTTCCTAGATTCGACAATAGATCGGAAAAATTTGGATGAGGAATTTATTACTTTAAGACAAGTCGAGCTGGAAGGAATATCAAAGAATTCCGATATTAAATATTCTCCTTATATTGCCTTAAGCTATGCGAAATTAATGGAGTTAACCGTTTTATTGGCTGGTAAGTATGCTGACAATTGCCAAATCGTGGATTTTGGGGATCTTTTGGTTAACCCCAGACACATAGACGTTTGCATCCTAAATGCCAGATTTATGACAGAAGACCTTGGCATTACAGATAATATTTCGCTTTGGTTCAAGCAACAAGTGCAGAAATATGTTGGCAGCCAATATTCTGAAGATCTGGGACGAATGGTTGTTGACCCAACGTTGCTATCTTATTTTTTTAAAAAAGGTCTACTGCTTAAAATAGTAAAAAAAGAAAGGCACAGAAGATTGAGCGATCAATTCCGGGGCTGCATTCTCGGTGACGCTCAATTAGCTTTTTCAAAATATGCTAAGGAGATTACCCCTGTCGCTTACACCCCGTTAAAAGAACTTGGCTGCGGAGGGGGAACGGTCGAGGGTCTTGATGTTGCATCATGGCTTGCCGGCAACACAGTATTAAACATAGTTAAAGGGACCTTAAAAAATGATCTTATAAATATGTTGCGTGGAAGCATGTCAGAGGATTACCTGAAATCAATCCATAGAAAATTTGAAAAGGCACATAATTCTATAGCCTATGTAAAAATGGGAAGGAAAAATTTTGCTAATTATCCATATGATGAGAAAGTTCCTTTAGCAGAATGGAATGAGATCAATCAAACCTTGTGCCACTTTACGCTGGATAGTTATGGTGAGATTCAGTCAGAATTGGATAAGAGCCTTTCCAATCCTTGGTACAAAAGCCCTTTTCTGAACGGATCGTTGTACAGGGCATCCAAAACACTGGACACAAACCGGGCACAAATAATCGCAAACATCATGTAAAGTTTCAGCACAATATGACATGCCCCAAACAATCATCTGGGATTAAATAATTGAATCAGTTACTCAGAGCGGTTCCACTCATGTCGCGCTGGAGATCTTGAAAAGAAGGCTTAACTGAAATTTCAGCTAAGCCTTTAAATTTTGTATTTCGAAACAACGAAATATATTCTCCCCTTTCAACTCCAAAAACAGGAAACAGCTTACCGGATACCTCCCAGCAATCTATCAAATAGTTCAGGCACATTTTCTGATATAGACACGGATTCATCATAAGGAGTTTTCAAAAATCCTTCCCTCTCTGCAGTACTCATCATAAGCTCAAGCGGATGATAAAAATCATTAACATTCAACAAACCACACGGCTTGGAATGAAAGCCTAACTGCTTAAGAGTATACACTTCGAAAAACTCCTCATAAGTCCCTATTCCCCCCGGAAGAGCAATAAATCCATCTGAAAGTTCAATCATCATTTTTTTTCTTTCATGCATTGTCGGTGTAACGTGCAGCTCAGTCAGGTTCTTATGGAACTGCTCTTTATCTTTCAAAGCCTGAACAGTTACTCCTATAACCTTCCCCCCTGCATCCAGCACCGAATCAGCAAGTTCATTCATCATTCCGGTACAGGACCCGCCGTACACACAAGTAATATTCCGCTTGGCAAGTTCCAGTCCTGTTTCCCTTGCTGCCTGCATATACAGAGGGTCATTCCCAGCATTTGAGCCTAAAAATATACAAATAGAATCCATAACCAACTCCAACTATGATCTATTATTCATAATAACTTAATAATGTTTTCAAAATATCATTCAAGGACTTGCGGTCATCAACAGAAAGACACCCGATAAATTTATCCGCAATGTCAAATCGCTCATGAATAATTGAATCTATCAATTCAAAACCAGATGCTGTTAAAACTGCATCGACTCCTCGACGGTCATCCGCATTAATCTTCCGTTCAACCAGCCCCTTCATCACTAGTTTATCAATGCGATTAGTCATAGCTCCACTAGTCAACAATGCGGCGTCACACAATTCACCGACTGATAGTTTATACGGCTTTCCTGCACGTCTGAGCACTGCCAGGACATCAAACTCAGGATTCGTGAGTCCATGTTTTTTCAAAAATCCGCCCATGGCTTTTTCAGCAAGCTTATTAACAATCATCAGCCTGCCATATATCTCCATTGATTCCGGCTCCAGCTCAGGACGCTCTTTTGCCCATTGCTCAGCCATCAAACCAATTCTATCCATGTTTACCTACCTGTACTTCCTGTTTGCTTTTACATAAAGAATCTTTATATTAAGATATTTTTAAGATCAAGAAATTTTAACCTACAATTTGAAATGACAAAACCGAGCAAGACGTAAAGGGGAAAGGCCTTACGTCAATGCAACGCAAGGCCTTTTTATTGCCGGGAGATATTTGGATAAATTTAGGTTGTGCAAACACTTAATACACTTAACAACTCGACATTTCGCCAAGCCTTAATAAGTCAACTTCCACAAGCAACCGAGACTTTTAAGTAGGCTTAATGTTTATGCTCGGCAGGATAGTAACCCTCCAGGGCCTTAACACTGGCTTCCAGCTCATCAACTGTCGCTATATCAGCATTCTGCTTAACGTTCATGGCGTTAACAATTACAGCGTGGTGACGTTTTAGGCGTTCCACATAGTCCTTTTGCGTTGCCTTGACCCGCTGCGTCAGAAAGTAGTCAGAGATGGTGGAGATGATGAGTTGCGCATGATGCTCTTTGTTCATAACCCAGCGCGTGAACTGCTGTCTGGACTGAACATCAGTCTTCTCAGCCAATTCCTGAAGCATGGTTACAGCCTTCTTCACTGTTTTCACATCCTCAAGCATTGCCTCTACGCGGGCATGGTCATCATAAATACCGCAAGGAACCTGACAATGTGCTGAAGACAGAACCGGAACCAGAACTATAATCATTAGAATGGACATGCCGGTAATTGTTTTGCGCAACACAGTGATTCTCCTTGTTAAAGATTGAACTAGTACTGATTCATACCACATATCCGGATATGCAGACAATCCACTACGGTCAACTTCCTTCCGCCATGAACCGCTTGATAAATTTCCTGTCAATATAGTCTTTAATCCAGAAAGCAGGAGAACCGCCGAAGCTCAATCCATTTTTATACAATATGCCCCTCCCGCCCCCGGTATTAAATATGAGAAGATAGGAACCGCCCGGATCAAATTCTCTTAAGCTATGGCCGTCAAGCTGCGCCCGAACATTATGCACGAGTACCGGGTTCTGGCGAACGGCATAAACGCCCACCTTATCCAGTGGTTTCGGTTCGAACCGGATGCAATCACCGCCACCGAAGATCTCAGGATGGGAAATGCTCTGTAAATAGCGGTTAACCATCAGCCCGCCATCCTTCCCTGTGGGCAGCTCTGAGGCATCGAACACTCTGGAGGGATGCACACCCAAAGCCAAAAAAATGATGTCCTGATCGTAGTTTTGACCGTTTTGCAACACGACGCTTCCGTCTGCCACCCGCTCCACATAACTTCCTTGGATAATATTGATTCCGCGTTTATTCAGGACCTTGAGTGCAAGACGGCGTACCCTGTCCGGCTGGTTACGTAAAAATGCACTGCCGGTAAAAATCTGGACGTTAGCACCTGAGCGGCCCTGCTCTTTGGCTGCTGCCCAAGCGTTGCAGGCTATTTCCAGCGCGGCAGGACCGCCCCCGCATATGCCGATGCGCGCCGGACGTTCGGAGGCTATTTCCTGAATCCTCATGCGGGCCAGCAAAAGGTTTTGGATGGGTTTTACAGTATAAACCCCGGAACTGTCTCCGCCCGTAAGCCCACTTGGAACGAAACTGCCAAGATTGCAGGAAAGCACGTCATAGCGGAACTCCTGACCCGTTTCGAGAATTACCAGACGCATATACGGATCTATACGTGCAACCTTGCCCAGCACAAAAGTGCCACCCCGCCTTTCCACCATGGACTTCACCGGAAAACTGATTTCCTCGGCACGGTAAGCACCCCCAAGCAGCCCCGGTCCCATCCCCGAATAAAAGTGGCGGTCATCCGGGCCGATAACCGTGACACGATGTCCGTCCGCAATGATGTCCGGAATGACTTCCATGAGCTGCATGTGCGCGTGGCCTGCACCGGCAAGGACAAGTTCGCCCATAATCTCTCCTGACATAAATATTTTGATCACGATGAAACTGAGAAGGAGTAAGCATCTGCGCACGCCGGTCGTCAGCAAATCATGCTTGTGTATGAAACAACCTACCTCAATGGCTTCTTTTGTACTTATGCTAGCAAAAAAAATTACCCTGTCGAGAGATATCTAAGAATGATGCGAACTCCTTCGCCTATGACGATTCCATAACAACTTTCAACAATATCATGATTTATTACCATAGAACCCTGTCTTTCCAATAAAAACATATGGGCAGGCATTTACCGCATCACCCCGAAGTAGTTTTCGGGGCGTTAATAATAATTTCGATGAAGTAGTGAAAAGATTAATAATCAATATTGGTTTTATCAAGAACACAGACGCATATAAAAAACTTCTATAATCTGCAAAATACATGAATAAAATAAGAATCACATGCTACCTTATAGGTTTAATGCTAATATCAATTAGCAAAACGTATGCTGCAAGCAGGATATACTGGCCTAGCTTTGATTTACCCCCGCTTTTTATATATGATGATTCCGGTAAGAGATATGGACTGGGTGAAGACCTGAACAAGCACTTCCAGCAGCTTCTCCCTAAAGATGAACATCTTAACACTATCTCTTCTCCCAAAAAAATCACGCAAGACGCTAAACAAGGGAAAAACATCGTCATTACGGGGATATTGAAAAGCAAGGAACGACAAGATTATTTATATTATTCAAAATATCCATGCAGAATATCTTGGAGCATGGTTGCTGTAATTAGAGCTGAAGACAAAACTAAGCTAACAACAGATGGTAAGTTCTCACTATATAAGAATCTTAACAAAAGGAAACACAAATTCAGCTATATAGATGGCATCTACTATGACAAACTCACAAAAATAATCGACCAAATAAAGTATGACAAGAAACTCACAGCAACCAGCACAGCAAGCATCGACACAAGCCATCAAATAAATTTACTTGCTAATAAAAGAATAGATTTCTTTTTTGCGGATCCACTTGTTGTATTTAAGCTTAAAAATCAAAACAACAATTTATATCCTATAGAATTAGTTGAATGCTTAGAACTGCCTTTGACCCCTATATATGGATATTATGCTACACCCAAAACATCGTGGGGACATGATATGATAGAAAAGGTAGATGAAATTATGTACCAGACCATTTGCTCGGGGGAACTTGAAAATATCATCGGCAGCTGGATTCCGGACAACCTGAAAAACAGATTTAAACGATCTTACAGAGATGAAATCGAAGACAAAGTTAAGTGCGATAAATAAACGCTACTTCCGGGCCTTACGTTGATGTAACGTAAGACCCTTTTTTTTAGCTCTATTCCTACTTCGCAATTCCCCACTGCATCCCTAATTATGCCGAAATAACACTAGTTAATACGCGATTGACAGTAACGCTCCCCGCCCGTAAACAACTCATTGATTATTTATATACCTCAAATAAGGGAGTTTTTTAACTATGCGTAAAAACACACCATCTCCAACATCAATCCTTTTGAGCCTGTCGATCTGCATGGCGCTGATCCTTGCTGCTTCCACCGGATTCTGCGGTGCTCCGCTTTATAAACAGGGCGAAAATATTTTCATCGAAACAGGTGTTACCCAGCCGGACCGGACACCGACATGGTATGCCCCCATGATTGCCAAACCTTATGCTCCCGAATTCGAAATTCTGGCCACCCGCGGAACACAGGGCCGATACTACCCCTATACCTACGCAGTTAACATGAAAGACATCATCCAGTTCCACGGACATGATTGCGAAGGACTTTCCCATTGCGCGGCATGCTGCAAACTGGCTTTTGATGTCCTCTTCCCAGATGGAATCATTGACCGCAGCGTTCTGGGCGGCATTACCGGTAAATCTCCCTGCTGGTCTGACTGTACCGCATTCCTCACCGGGGCACGTGTGCAGTACGGCAACCTCTCCTTTTTCAAAGAAAAAAAATATGGCCACGTTATCATTCTCTACCGCCAGGATACCGGACAGGCTGTGATGGCGACATGGAAAAAAGGTATCAATAATATTCCCGGTGAACCGCCAGTTCTGCCCGGTGTGATTGAATGGCAGACGAAAGTGGACAACAAAGAAGTGCTCGCGCTGAAAAAAGTTATCAAAGATGCCGGAGGCAAACCAACCCCTTATCAGGTAGACCTGATGCGTTACCTGCAATTCACCCATATCAATGACGTTTTCAGCCACCCGCTGGAAGACAGCTATCAAATCAAGGTACTGGAAAATTTCAAGCTCGCTGATTGGGCTGACCCGAGCAAAGCTATTGCCAATCCACACAAACGTGGCGATATACGCCTGCGCGATTATCCCTTCCGTGATAAACCCATTGATGGACCGCACGATAAATAAGAAACTCCCGATACCGAAAACTGCAATTCAAAGGCCTTGCGTTAATATAACGTAAGGCCTTTTTTGGAGGGATGCAGCCTGCCGGGAGGCATCTCCGAAAGGACAAATCAAACAAGATTTAACTCTGTAAGGACTATGAAATACTCCCTTTCTTAAAAAACCCACTTGATATTATCAGCAAAATAAGCATACATAGCGTATGCAATATACAACTAAACGCCTATTTATCCATATAGTCTCGATTGTAGTACTTCTTTCCTGTCCCTTCATGTTTGGAAACACCGGCTGTGGACACTCAGTGACTTTTCCCGAAGAGCAAGCCAAGGCATTGCAGGACTCACTTGATCAATCCAGAAGTAGTCTCGGATTTCCGGGCGGGATGCTCGGCGTAAGACAAGTTGGCGGTGCAACATGGATGGGCACAAGCGGAAATGCAGAGATCGACAGTAGCCTTGCTCAAATAAACAACGACAATATTTTTCTGAAAATCAAGGATTTCCTGATCGCACCAGCCTATGCAGTCAACACAAGCACACCTATGCGGTCTGATATGTATACGCGAATAGGGAGTGTTACAAAGACTTACACCGCCGCACTCATCATGAAATTCGTGGAAGAGGGCATAATCAATCTTGACGATAAAGTTGAGGACTGGATGGGGCCCGGATACTATCCGGGTAGCGACATAGTAACCGTGAAACAGTTGCTGAATATGACTTCCGGATATAGCAACTACACGCAGACAGATGCATTCTCTACACAGTATACATCAAACCCGAAAGCCATTTTCCAACCGGAAACACTGGTCAATTATGCCAGAACAAGTGACGAACCCAACGAGTTCTATCCCGGAAAAGGCTGGAACTATTCGAACACCAACTACGTAATCCTTGGACTGATTGCCGAGAAAGCAGGTAAAGCGGCATTCAAAGATCTGGTGCAACAAAAAATCCTGAACAAACTTTACATTAAACAAAGCTACGTCCCGGCCATAACAGACAACACAATACACTCCCCCCATGTCAACGGCTACAAGAACGATGACGGATCATGGGTAAACACCACCGACCACACCCCAAGCATAGCCTTTTCCGCAGGAAATATGATTTCAAACCTGCCGAATATGCTGGACTGGATTCAAGCATTGCATGAGTACCGTCTGCTGACCAAAGAATCAGTGGATAAGATGATGACCTGGGTTACTCTCTCAGACGGCAGTGAATGGAACGGGGAAGACTTAGGATACGGTCTTGGAATTTCATACAACAAGGGAGCGACGGGCCACAATGGCGACATCGATGGTTACAAAGTTTGCACATACAAATACAAAAACCACTATTTCGCTGTAATTCTCAACACAGATTCCCCTCCAGCCGGAGATGTAGACACTGTTTTCTGGAACGCCGTACGCACTCTTTACCCGAACGACAACATATAAGTCTTTACCGATTTCCGGCCACGTCATATAGAAAGTATCTTGATTCAGCATAATCACGTTTGCGCTATGCCATTAAATCAACCGCATGCATACCGCAAAGACCCGCAACCCTGATTAAGTACACGACGTGAAAGATAATTCCTTAGTAAAAAACATCGTCTGGACCATTTGCCGTTGTTACATTGCTACAATTGCAATTGTGGCAGTAACTGTTTCCACCATTAATTACAAAGAAGCTGTCGATGAAAGCACTGGGATTATTTCCAGACTGGGTAGCTCTTTTGCACCGCAGATAGCTCTGGACATACAGAATTCCAATGAACGTTCCATTGAATCAAGCCTTGAAAACATCAAGCTGAATCAGATTGTTGAATCAGTTGAGCTGGTAAAGGTAAAGGGCGAGAGCACCGTTTTAAAGAACAAAAGCCAAGTAAATTTCCTGAACAATGTGCTTCCTGATCCGGAAAAGCAGAGCTTCGATCTCCGGGTTACGACAGCCGAAAGCAATAACGCCAGCGTAGGAACTCTCATAATACAGCCCGGTAAAGGGCTTCTTATTCAGAAGATCAGCTCCGGCTTATACACCTCTTTTTTGAATCTATTCTTCGGTCTGCTTGCGATTATCGCAGCAACGGCTTTCATCTGCCGCCGTATTTTGACCAAACCATTGCGCAGGCTGACCTCATCAATTGAGAATACTGACCCGGCAAGTGATTTAACTTTGCCGGATATGTCAGGAATTAAACTGCCCGATGAAATCAAAACTGTCCGCGATAAAATTAATGCGCTGCTGCAAAAAACGCATCAGATGCAGGCAACAGAAAAACAAGTCAGGCACAGCCTTGAACAAATGGTGCGCACCAGAACCGCAGCACAGGAGCTTGCCAGCGCAAAGCTTGATAGAATTATTCACACCGACGCCCTGTCCGGCCTCAGCAACCGCCAGGCCTTCGACAGCCAGTTGCAGCAGGACTGGACCAGCTCTCAGAGAAGCGGAACCCCGCTCGCCCTGCTGATGATCGACATTGATAACCTCAACAAATATAATGAGAATTACGGATATCAGGCCGGAGATGAATGCATCAGCACAACCGCAGGAGTTATAGAATCTTCACTCCCGAACAGTTCCCACACGGCAGTTCGGTACAGCGGAGATAAATTTGCCGTGATCCTTCCCCGGACAGACCTACTCAGCAGCCGGGATATCGCCACAATGATCAGCGCAAAACTGGCAGAACAGAGAATTGCACACTATTGTTCAGAGACTGGACATGTCACTATAAGTATCGGGATTTCAGAAAAAAATACACATGAACACGAATCCCCGCAGCATCTGGTTGCGGCAGCAGACAAAGCCCTGCACCGCAGTAAAGAAGAAGGTAGAAACAGTATCAGCATCGCAGCACCGGAAAAGTATAATTAGCAACCTGCCCCGGTTCAAACATCTATTGCTTAATCTCCCTGACTACCTGTAAAATACCGGTTATTAACGGGGATAGATCGGAGAAAGATCTAAAGCGCGGGCATTTTCTTCCCACGTCAGCGGACTGATGCAGTTTGGCAATACTGCTTTGTGGACTCCGCTTTTGCGTTTAGTCGTCCACTTTGCGGCCTTGTGCAACTCCGCAGCCAACAACAGAGGGTCCGGCGCGGGCAGACTTTTCAAATTAGGATGAGTCGCAGAGATCTTCTTGGTTCCGAAATCATTGGTGATGGTATAAAGACCGAAAGAAGCCATCTCAAGCGGAGGATAAGACGGATGCGGTGAAACCATAAAAGATATGCCGATATGTGAAAATTCCAGATAGGAGGCATACTTTTCCATGGTTAATTTGCCCATGCTTTTGATGGGCACACCGGAGGAGAGAATAATATCTTCATGCTCCTGCCCCGCACTTATCACATGAAATCCTTCACGCTCTTGCGGGCTCAATTCATTAAAGAAAGCATCCAGTCCTGCCAGAATAGGAGCAAAACAATTTCGCGGCTGCTCCGGCCTACCATAGAAAAATATTACTGTTTTATCAGAATCCTTACCTTCCAACCGCCATCCGAGACTATCAAGCCGCTCGCGCAGAAACTGGTTTAACGACGGAACCACCACGTGCCTTTCGGCAAAAGGATAATCCTTATCATCAAACCACTTCGCCAAGGTATGGGAATTAAACAAGGCATGGGTATATTCATGATGACGGTAGGAAGCCTGACTCATGGCAAAACGATATCCAAAAGGATAAAACCCCGGTTCGTAATCCTGAATGAAATAGTAAAAGGGAGTCTTGGAATTCCCGGCCTGCTCCATCAACCGGGAGTGCTCTTCCCAAACCATGGTGCTCATCCAATATGTGCAGAAAAAAACGTCATCCGGGCTGGTTTCAAGGGCTGTATTTCCGAAAACAGTTGCACACTCAATTGTTTTGCCCTCAGGATTTTCCACAAAATCACTGAAATTAAACATCTCCTCAGGAGTTCCCAGAGGATTGAGAGACAGAAAACGGATGGAATCATAGTGCATGGTCAGAGATTTTGCCACCTGTAAAGCCGAAACGACTCCCCCGAAAGCCCAGCGGGTAAAGAAATGGGGCAGGATAATATTCAGTCTCGGCAGCCCTTCCCCGGCATTAAGGCGGAGGCTGGGACGGTCGATAACACTTTCCTTATACTTACTGTGCGCGTAGGCGATGGGTTGAGTGGAATTCTGCATATGGGAAGGGTAAAGGAAACAGTATAAGTCCGCAAGAAGGATTAAAAATGGAGAGCTTACAAAGACAGTAAAAAATCATTTGTAATCCGCATTCTTACAGAACGTTGACCGATAAACTATTTCAAACCTTCAATATCGTAAACACGAATCTTATTACTGCGCGGGAATTCCTTTTTGAGCAGTTTCTTGAGCAATTTCTTCAGCCCCTTGAAATCTTCGTTGAAACGCTCCTGATCAAAACCATCCTCAATAACAGTGTATGCATTTTCTCCCGTACGTAAAATGACAACGGACCGATCACGCTTGTAGGTCCGCAGGTCCAGCCCATGTCCCAGGGAAATTTTCTTGAGCTTGCGCAAAACTGTTTCTATCGCTGAAGATTTATCTATCATTTTTTAATAATTAAACATTAGCCAAAGGAAGCTTGACGGTAAACCTTGTCCATTTGCCAGTAGAGGAATCTACCTCCAGTTCTCCGCCATGTTGATCTTTGACTATGAAGTACGACACGGAAAGCCCAAGCCCCGTGCCTTTTCCTACTTCTTTTGTGGTATAGAAAGGTTCAAAAATACGTTTGCGGGTATCTATATCCATGCCCGGACCATTATCCTCAATCTCAACCACTACCATGGAGTAATCTTCCTTAATACGACAATTGAAACACGGAATTTCATCAACATATTCCTTATCTGTCATTGCCTCAGCCCCATTCTTGAGCAGATTAAAAAAGACCTGCTGCAACTCGGTTCCTTCACAGACAACTTCCGGAATGTCACTAGCATACTCACGGTTAATTTCTATCATCCTGAAATCATAATGCTTCTTTAAATCGTAATCATTAGCAGCAAGCTCAATAGTACTATCAAGAAGCTTCGCGATATCATACTTGCCGTGCTTCTTTTCACTCTTACGGCTGAAAGACAGCATATTTGCGACAATTGCCGCAGCCCTGTTACCGGAGTCGAAAATACCATCAAGCATGCGTGATATTTCCCGGCGCTCCATGTAGCAGCGCAGCGCCTCAAGTTCTATTCCGCACTCTTCGGCCACAATTTCATTCTTTTTTAAATCGCCAAAAATACGCGTGCGCATGTTATGGACATGGCCCAACACACCTGCCAGAGGGTTGTTTATTTCATGGGCCATTCCTGCTGCAAGCCCACCCACCGACATCATTTTCTCAGACTGGACCATCATCATTTCCAGACGGGTACGGTCTGTAACATCGTCTACACGAATAACCGCTTCATCCACACCGTCAGCAGTCAGCGGATAAATGGTAATTTCTTCATAAAGCAGTTCACCGTCTTTCCGGCGGTGCTGATGAGAATCGGAATAAACTTCTTTCTCATCCAAAGCCTTGCGGATCAAACCGTCTATCGCAGCCATTCTGGGAACCACACTCTCTAAATGACGGCCTATAGCCTCGGAAGACGGAACACCGATATTTCTCTCGGCCTGCTTGTTCCAGTGCGTAATCATGCAGTCATTATCCACACTCACCAGCGCAGACGGCATGGAATTAATGATACTGGACAGATAAACACGCAACTGTCCCAACTCGTCTTTGGTTCTATGCAGCTGATGGATTTCCTTTTCAATCCTGCTAAGTAAAATATTAAAATTTTCCGCAACCGAACCGATTTCATCCAACTCGTGTCCCTTAGGCGGTACTACCCGGCCCAAATCACGGCTTTCAAGTTCAAATTCAGAAAGAGTACGGGCCAAGCGGGACAACGGTCTGGTAAGTGTCAAATAAAATACGAGCGTAAATGCAATAGCCAGAGCCACAAGAATAAGCAGAATATTGACTACTTCAGCACTGATAATGGAATGCAGGCTTTCATTCACTTCCCGGTCATCAATGTCAACCACAAGTCTGCCCACAGATTGACCGTAAGCTGTCAGTCCTACAGAACGTTTATCATTCCAACTGATTCCGGGAATTTTGAATTTTGAATTTCCGCCCTTGGTCCCGGACTTGGCAAAGGTGAAAAGTACAGTTCCGAAATCATCAACAACAGACACGGAACTGACATAGCGGGACTCGACAAGCCCCTGAACAGCACGCCCAGCAAGTATCGGGTCTATACTGAATGCAGCTTCACCGGCAGGGCCTGCCACGGCATTGACTAATGAAGAAATAGTGGAATCAAGTTCACTGATACGCCAATCAATAAACATTTTGATGCGTATACCACCAACTATGATACTGACTGCAAAAGCCACTAACACCACATTCAAGGTTAATGCAAAATTCAAACTCCTGCGATTCGCAAGCATATTTTGTCCTTATTTGATGGGATCGACGATCCCGGCCCATCGGCCATCAGCCTTTATCTTTCGAATAGCGCTATTAATCTCACCCATGCGCGACGCAAGAGGTGATGATTTTGAAATACCCATATGCCAGTAACAACGAGAGACAGCGCGATCGGAATGCTTTATGCGTTCACGCCACTCTGCATTGGCATGAAAAAAAACCCGCACAGAAGTCTCATACTCGACAACAAAATCAACCCTTCCGGCCAATAGCTTAACAAGACACGATTCTGTATCTTTCGAATACAGCACCTTTAATTTATGATTCTTCACAGCATCAAGAAAATCTTTACTATAGGTATAACCGTTGACCAGCCCGATTGTTTTTCCGGCCAGATCATCATAGCTCTCCCAAAGAAAGTCCGGGAACCTTTCCGGCAGATAAAAAAGGAGTTCTCTTGTTTCAATAAGCGGAAGCGAAAAGGAAATAAATTTTTCACGTTCACTACTTTTCATCATCAGCGGGACACCGTCAATCTTTCCGTGTGTTGCGGACTTGATGGCCCGTCTCCACGGAACCAGATTAATGTCAAAATCCACACCCAGCTCATCAAAAATCAAACTCAACAATTCATATGAAATCCCTTCCCGGGAAATGCTTCCAGTCTCGCCTAAGCTATATGGAGGCAACGGCTCATCCATAAAAATATATTTTTCGTTGTCTAACTGTCTGGCCACCACTAAATCTATAGAACAACAACAGACAAAAACAAACAACAGACTCGTCAAAAATCCAATATTGTATTTTTTTACCATCTACACTTACAAATTAATATACAGATAAATTTTATATGATTATGCAAAAGCAACATCCTTTAAACACGTTATTAAACCTAGCTGTTTCATATAACCTTGTCCAGTGAGCAGACCTCAAGCAACATGCGACACATACATATTCACATAATATTCCAACGAAATAGTTGTTCGATAAAAAAAGGATAATATTATTTGTCTATAATCAATGCACTTTCTTAACTGGCAACTTAAATCCAAAGTAATTATCAAGCAGACCGACTGTCACAACATTCTCAATAACTATTTTTGATCCGCCGATAACTATAAATTCAGACAAACCGATATGACCATTATTAAACCTGTCATCGGACCAATCGTAAGTATATCCCAGCTGCGTCCAAGGATAAGGAGTCTCAGCCGAATATGTTGTTGCGTTAAGATTCTCATACCACTGTTTATAATTCAAAATAACATCAGGATGATCTTCATCAACATAACTGTGGATTAAACGGTCTGAATTAAAGCTTTGGAAAGGACTGCTTTTCCACGGGTAGCTCAGCTGTGCTTCATGGTCTGCGGGGTCTGAATCCGGACAAGGCCTGAACAGATCGGAAGGCCGGACCCAGAATTCGACCAGCAATGTTGAATCCTCCCCTGCGGGCAGCCCCAGCAATTGTTTAATACGCAGCAGCAAGGCATCATGGTCGGCGGGTATCAAACCGCGTTCCTTAAAAAAATTCTTCAGCTCCGGAACCGCCGTCACCCAGAGATTATCTGTTTTGGACAGCTGTGCAACCTGCCCGGACTTCCAGTTCTTACCCTGAAGATATCCGCCCGCTAAAGTGCACACCAGCACATACTGCTCCCCGGATATTTCCTTCCACCTTAGCAGTTCAGGATTATTCTTTGCTTCAGGAGATGATATGCCCACAAGATTACGGTAGATTTCTCCATGCTCAACAACGCTGGCATCCTCAACTGCCTGCCGGTACAAATCTTCAAGACTGGCAGCCTGTGCTGCTCCGCAAATAAACAAAAGACTGCAAAACAAGAAACTTTTGTATAAACGAAAATGCATTTCCTATATCCTTTTAAAATAATCCCAAAAGTTAAAAGAAGGCATGAATATGGCCTGCCTTATTGACCTACCCAGCCATTATAAGTATTTTCTTTATTACAGTTACTATTTTGCAGTCAAATCAACCGTAACCGTAATCTCGCCGAACAGAGGAGGCTTTATGGGCCTGCCTTTCAAACGTCACTTCTTTAAAAAACCACTGCTATTTGTCAGCGATATGCGCCGTGAATTCCTCATCGCTGAAATAACACGCAACTCAGTCCCCAGAGGCATGTACTACCTGCTAATGGGTGTCGCTGCCTTCATTGCCTCTATCGGACTAACAGCAGAAAGCCCGGCGGTTGTAATCGGGGCCATGCTTGTTTCTCCGCTGATGACGCCCATATTCGGACTGGCCCTAGGACTGGTTCGCGGTGAAGTTTCCCTTATCCGGGCTTCGGCTCTTTCAGTTACAGCCGGTATCATTATTGGTCTTCTTGGGGGAATAGCTATCGGCAACTTCCCAATTTTTTATGAACTGACCCATGAAATCATTTCCCGAACCAAACCAAACCTGCTTGACCTCGGGGTTGCCGCTCTGGCCGGATTAGCTGGAACAGTCGCACTTATAGATGAGCGGGTCAGTCCGGTGATGCCGGGTATCGCCATCGCCACATCACTGATGCCCCCACTCTGCGCCAGCGGTTTATGCATAGCCCTGCAGCACTACACTGCAGGATGGGGAGCATTCCTGCTCTTCTTTGCCAACTTTCTGGTAATCCTTTCTGTTGCCAGCGTGCTGTTCATAATCACCGGCTTCATCCCCCACTCCGAAAATGAACCGCTCCCCAGACTGCTTAAACATTTTTCCATTTCAACCATCGGCCTGATCATCATTGCAGTTTTACTGACCAAATCCCTGTTCGACGTAGCACTGGCCAGACAGATCAACAACACCCTGCGCACCGTGGCAATGGAAGCCATCACTTCGATCCCCAATACAAACATCGAAAAAATACATCACTTGGTCAGCAGCGGCGGGATCGACGGCTTCATTACCGTAAACGGTCCTTCTTCTCTAAAAGCCGGGGAAGTGGAGAAAATGGAAAAAAAAGCGGCTGAAGTTCTGCACAAGCCGGTAAAGATTATTGTCCGCACCAGCATCACCCGCAGCATAACTTCTTCACTTGAATCAAACAGTTCCATTATTAAGGCTAATGCCGAACAAAAGAAATTAATAATGCAGAAGAGTGCCATTATTCAGGAACAGGGCGAACTGATACTACGCAGTCTGGTTTCAGAATTCCCATGGTACACACTCTCCGGGATCAACTACACAGAACTGAAAAGCGGGCCCGCACTCATAGTTGAGATAAGCGGGCCGGAGCGGCCAAAACCAGATTCGGTTGGCAAGCTTGAAAATATGCTGCGCGACCGTACCGGAGAAAACAGTCTGGCCCTGATCATCCGTTACTACAAAAGTGACGACATTACCCGTAACGGCAGAAACCTGTTCGGCACACGCTATTCCGGCAAAACTTCAGCTTTAACCAAAGAGATTGAGAAATCCGCCACTGAACACATCAAGAACATCAGAAATCTTTTCCCGATTCATGTTGAAGCCCAGAAGATGAGTGAAGGCTGGAAAATAATGGCAGATGTAACCGGACAAAGACTCATACGCAGCAAAGAAATAAAGGCAATTGAACAAAAGTTGAAAGATAAATATTTGACGCCCGTTAAACTATATATTTATTCCAAGACCGAAGGGGTCGTTGAAAGCGATGGGATCAAACCACTTGAATTTTTCAACAACGGTGCACGCGTAAGGCGACTGGATGTAAAATAAACCGAAAATGAGAATTTATATGAAACGGTATAACTTTATACTGACGCTAGCTTTAATCATACTATCCTTGCTTGTATATCAATGCAGAAACTCATACGCAGACGATCACAAAGCAGCAATCACGGTCCTCGGAATAGATGAAGCCCCAAACAACTATGTAGACTCTGCCGGAAAGTTAACAGGAATCAGCGTTGACTTTATCAAAGCTATCATGGAGCGAACCGGAACAAATCAAGAGATACCCGTTTACCCGGCGACCAGAGCTATCAAGGCAGCCGAATCCGTACCCGGGACAGTCACTTTCTCCTTAGCCAGAACCCCCGGACGGGAAGATAAATTCCATTGGATAAGCGTGGTAACAAGGCGAAAATGGTCTCTATTTTACTTGAAAAGCAAAAACATCAACCTGAAAAAATTTGAAGATGCCCGCCTCCACGGTATGATCGGCGTGCAGCGCGGAGCTATTCGCGAGAAGGTACTCCGCGAATCAGGTTTCGTAAATATAGACTCAACCAGAACCCACGCTCAGAATGTGCTAAAGTTGCTCAACGGCAGAATTGATTTTGCCTTTGCCGACTCTGGAATATTTGCAATCGAATGCTCAAAAATGAATATTGATATCAATCAGTTCGAAAAATTTGAGTCTCCTTACAGCGTGGATACGTACATAGTCATGTCCAACAAAGGAACCCCTGCCCATCAGGTCGAGAAATGGATACAGGCTGCGCAAGACATTAAAAAGGAAGGCACTTTTAATCAAATAGCCCGCAAATGGCAGAAGAAGTACCTTAACGAATTCAACCTCTCCAGCAAATTAATTTCTAACAAGCACTTGGAAATCCACTAAACATTTTCAAACTCATTGTGGATGCTTCCCCCCTGATCTGATAAGATACAGCATTGCTATAAATCTTATACTCAGGGGATGGCCGTGAAGTATTACCACAATTTATTCCTCTTCGGGCTTCTTCTGGCTTGTGTATGGACCGCATCCATCTACCATTTCTACTCAGGTGTGATTCAGGCGGAAGAAGATAATATTTACCGGACAGCCTTAAGAGAAGCTGAAGTCGCTTTTGAAAAAGACCTGACTTATCGCCGCTGGGTAACTGGACTGGGCGGTCTTTATGCTGAAGTCTCCCCTACGCTGTCTCCTAACCGATATCTGAATGTTCCAAACCGCGATATCACCACAGAAGGCGGCAAAGAACTGACCATGATAAACCCCGCATACATGATGCGCATGGTCTATTCGATAATGGATAACAAAGCCGGATTACACGGCCACATAACCAGCCTTAATCCGATTCGTCCCGACAATATTCCCAGTGAATGGGAAAGAAAGGTTCTGACAACATTCATTGACAATCCTGCCGATTATCACAGCCTTGCCAAAGAAAACGGAAAGCCGGTCCTGCATTTCATGCGCCCGATGATTACCGAGAAAGGATGCCTGAAATGCCATGCTTCACAGGGATACAAAGTCGGAGAAATCCGAGGGGGGATAAGTGTAACTGTCCCAATGACCGGATACCAACAATATCTTGCCACATTTATAGACACAACCAATGCCTCATTCACAAGCATCTGGTCCGGCGGAATGCTCTTTCTGTTCATCGGTTTTTATTTTCTGGTCAGATATGACCGGGCACGCATCTGCGCGGAAAAAGAACTGCACAGAACGAAAAAATATCTTTCCAATATACTGAACTCCATGCCTTCAATTCTGGTCGGAGTTGACCCGGAAGGCAAAGTCACACATTGGAACACCGAAGCTGAAAAGTTCAGTAACCTGCCCTCCAGCTACGCCGTGGGCCGTCCGCTGGTTGAAACAATGCCCAAGTTGCAGAGTGAATTGGGCAAAGTACTCGCGGCCATGAAAAACCGGACCATTGAAACCGACTCCATGGAAACACGGACCAACGGTGATATCACCCGCTACGACGACATCACTATTTTTCCGCTGGTAGCCAATGGGGTTCAGGGAGCTGTCATTCGCATTGATGATGTAACAGAGCGAATCAACCTTGAACAAATGATGATCCAATCCGAAAAAATGGTTTCAGTTGGAGGACTGGCAGCCGGAATGGCCCATGAAATCAACAACCCGCTGGCCGGGATACTGGGACATGCCCAGAACATGCAGAAAAGACTGCTAAGCGATATGAATACAAACAAAACAACCGCAGAAGAATGCGGAATTTCACTTGAGCAGTTACAGGAATACCTGCAGAAACGGAGCATCCCTTTGATGATCAACGGAATTCAGGAGTCTGGAAAGCGGGCAGCAGCAATCGTATCCAACATGCTTAATTTCAGTCGTAAAAGTGAACAAAAGACCAAACAACACAACCTTGCAATTCTTTTGGATCAAACAATAGAACTGGCGGCAAATGACTACAATCTCAAGAAGCATTACGACTTCAGAAAACTGGAAATAATACGTGAATATGCGGACGATTTACCACCTGTTATATGTGATGGAAATGAAATCCAGCAGGTATTTCTGAATATCCTGCGTAACGGTGCAGAAGCCATGACAGAGAAGGATTACACGCAAGGCAGGCCACAATTCATATGCCGCGCCAAAAAACAAAACAATATGGCTGTCATTGAGATTGAAGACAATGGACCGGGCATCAGCCATGATCGCAAGAATATGGTTTTCGACCCGTTCTACACCACAAAAAAGGTTGGTAAAGGAACCGGGCTCGGGCTTTCAGTCTCCTATTTCATCATCACAAACCAGCATGAAGGTATCATGGAAGTGGAATCCGTTCCCGGACAATGGACACGGTTCACAATTAAACTTCCCATTTCATAACCCCTCTACAACCGTCTTTTTCAAGAAAGTGCCCGATGCCAGGCGCAAAAAAAACACTGGAACCTCACGTATGCTTTGATACGGTTCGTTCCAGTGTTTTTTTGCAGCCACCGCAGGCGTAACATCTTGTAAGCTCGAAGAACTGGCTAACAATTCACATCACAGCAGACCGTGCTTTTTCAAAAAGCAGAAGGGCATCGCAAGCGATGCCCTTCTTATATACAGTGAGATACAGCGGTTAAGCTGCGTATGTTCTATTATTTAAAAGCCATGGTAGCTTCAACAGCTTTCTGCCAGCCTTCGTACAGCTTTGCAGCTTCTGCTTCTTCCATTTTGGGATCGAACTCACGGTCAACACCGAAGTTCTTTTTGATGTCGTTTTTGTCTTCCCAGAAACCAACTGCCAGACCTGCGAGGTAAGCAGCACCGAGAGCGGTGGTTTCGATGCAGAGAGGACGCTCAACGGGTACGCCGAGGAAGTCAGACTGAATCTGGAGCATCAGGTCGTTAGCAACTGCACCACCGTCAACGCGGAGTTTTGCCAGCTCGATGCCGGAGTCAGCTTCCATAGCGGAGAGAACGTCTTTGGTCTGGTAGCAGAGGGACTCAAGAGTAGCACGAACAAAGTGTTCCTTGGTGGTACCACGGGTCAGACCGAATACTGCACCGCGAACTTCGGAGTTCCAGTAAGGAGCGCCGAGACCTACGAATGCAGGAACCATGTAAACACCGTCGGTGCCCTGTACGCGGGTTGCGTAGAGCTCGGAGTCTTTAGCGTCACGGAACATTCTCATACCGTCGCGCAGCCACTGGATAGCGGAACCTGCTACGAAGATGGAACCTTCAAGAGCGTATTCAACTTTACCGTCAACACCCCATGCGATGGTGGTCAGCAGGCCGTTCTTGGAAGGAACTGCTTTTTCACCGGTGTTCATGAGCATGAAGCAACCGGTACCGTAGGTGTTTTTAGCCATACCTTCTTCAAAACATGCCTGACCGAACAGAGCTGCCTGCTGGTCACCTGCCATACCTGAGATGGGGATTTCGAGGCCCTGGAACTTATCTTTGTGGGTGTTGCCGTATACTTCGGAAGAAGGTTTAACTTCGGGCAGCATGGAAGCAGGAACAGTCAGTGCTTCAAGGATTTCTTCGTCCCACTTGAGTTCGTGGATGTTGTACATCAGAGTACGGGAAGCGTTGGTGTAGTCAGTTACGTGAACTGCGCCGTCGGTGAGCTTCCATACCAGCCATGTGTCAATGGTACCGAAAAGGAGGTCGCCTGCTTCAGCTTTTTCACGAGCGCCTTCAACGTTGTCGAGGATCCATTTTACTTTGGTACCGGAGAAGTATGCGTCGATGAGCAGACCGGTCTTTTCACGAACAACGGGATCAAGACCTTTTTCTTTAAGGTCATTGCAGATGTCCATGGTCTGGCGGGACTGCCATACGATTGCGTTGTAAACAGGCTTACCGGTGTTCTTGTCCCAAACAACGGTGGTTTCACGCTGGTTGGTGATACCGATAGCTGCGATTTCTTCAGCAGAAACATCGGAGAGGGCTTCAGCTACTACGGACTGGACAGAAGACCAGATTTCCATAGCGTCGTGCTCAACCCAACCCGGGTTAGGAAAAATCTGGGTGAATTCTTTCTGGGTAACTTTCTGGATCTGGCCAGCTTTGTCGAAGATGATTGCACGGGAGCTGGTTGTACCCTGGTCAATTGAAAGTACGTATTTTTTAGCCATTTTTTAAATTCCCCTTTTGTAATCGGGGCGAAGAAAAACTTCGCCCCGTATTATCATTTAAGTTCTATCTATCAATCGTGAGACTTAGCCTATGAGAGCTTTGTAAGTCAGAGCTCCTGCAACACCACCGCAGATGGGTGCTACAACAGGAATCCAGGAGTATCCCCAGTCGCTGTCGCCTTTACCCGGGATGGGCAGGATAGCGTGAGCAATACGGGGACCGAGGTCACGAGCAGGGTTGATAGCGTAACCGGTGGGGCCACCAAGAGAGAGGCCGATGGATACGATGAAGAAACCGACGATCAGGGGGTTAAGACCCTGGGTGAATTCGTTGGCACCGATACCGAGGATGATGAATACCAGAAAGAAGGTACCGATAAATTCGCACAGGAAGTTTTCGCTGGTGCAGCGAATAGCAGGGCCAGTGGAGAACACAGCCAGCTTAAGGCCGGCGTCCGCAGTGGGTTCCCAGTGGCATTTGTAGGTCAGGAAGCAGATAACAGCACCGATGAAAGCGCCGAGCATCTGGCCTGCGATGTAAAGGGGAACCAGACCCCAGGAAAAATAACCGCCGGCAGCAAGGCCGATGGTAACAGCAGGGTTGATGTGCGCACCGGAGTATTTACCGGCAACGTAGATTGCAAATGTTACTGCAAATCCCCAACCCATGGTGATAACAATCCAACCACCGTTCTGACCTTTGGATTTTTCAAGAAGGACGTTCGCAACTACGCCGCAACCGAAAAGGGTAAGAATCATTGTACCAATTTTTGAACAAAATGTGACATATTGAAAACAATATGACAAGAATTTATTTTCATTTTACAAGACTTTTATATAAAAAGAAAATAAAACCCAGACCTTACGTCTAAAAATACATTTTCGGCCAGTGAATCAAATAAACCACACATTCAAGGGAACTTATGAAACCAAAACCTTTATAATTATATGGTTTAATCATCTTATTCATTTAAAATGATCAAAATGATCACCCTTTCGGTTTCATTACATCTAAATGGAAGTTGTTTACCTTGCTTGTGGGCGAGAGTGCTGCTAAGAAAAGCAGATTAGCAATCAATTTTCATTTTACATGAAATGAATACCTTTGTGTAGAAAAACAACCATAAATACCGAAGCCTCTCATTATATAGACAAAATTGTTCGGTGGCGAAAGGAAGGAGCAATAATTTTGACTGAAAGGCAAAAACGAAGACAGAAAGGCATGAAACTGAACCTCGAGTCATTATCTAAAAGACAGCGGGAAATCTTTAATATTGTAAATGAAAGAGGCTTCACTCCTATCGAGTCTCTTGCACAACATTTTGAAGTAACACCCCAGACCATAAGAAGAGATATCAACAAACTCTGTAAAAACAACCTGCTGCAACGCTTTCATGGTGGTGCCGGCAGAGCTTCCAGTGTTGAAAATGTTGATTATAGTGCGCGTAGAAACATTCTGCATCAGGAAAAAAGACTAATTGCAGAAATGGTCGCCAAGCACATTCCCGAACATGCTTCCATGTTCATAAATATTGGAACAACAACCGAGGAAGTTGCAAAAGCCCTTGCCAACCACAAATCGCTGCGCATCATCACAAACAACCTCAATGTGGCCCAGACCATGAGCAATAATGATTGCGAAGTTATCGTGGCCGGAGGGATGGTCCGCCAGCGGGATAAAGGGATTACCGGGGAAGCCACTGTTGAATTCATCAAGCAGTTCAAAGTGGATTACGGTATCATCGGGGTTTCCGGCATAGATGAAGACGGCACGCTGCTCGACTACGACTACCACGAAGTCCGTGTCGCCCGCGAAATCATCAACAATGCCCGCAATATTTTTCTGGTCACCGACCACACCAAATTCAACCGTAACGCCATGGTCCGCATTGCCGATCTCGGCGAGATTGATGCTATATTCACAGACAAGAGACCGCCGCAGGTTTTTTGCGACCTGATGAAGAGTAAGGAAGTGGAACTTTATGTGACTGATCCAGATCCTGACCCTGATCCTGAAGAAGAACAGTAGCCCAGACTGCTGATACGCATCAGCTATATAACGAAAAAAACCTCACGTATGTTCGCATACGTGAGGTTCTTTTTTCCATTGAAATGTTCACTTAGCGCAAAGTGATCACATCAGACATTGCAAACCGCCCATGGCCCACGGACAATGCCCGCAGGGAACTTCCAAGCCAAGACAATCGCATTCAAACTCGTTGCTCCGTCCGATTATGTCGTCACAGGGAACCATGGGACAATTAGAACAGTAAGGATATTCGTATTCCAGCACATCAGTCCGAAAATATTGATACTCTGGAGATTTCCAGACCTCAGCTATATCGTCAGCAGCAAGGGTTCCGAATACTTTCTGGCGAAGGAGCTTTTCACTGCCATCCAGAAAACAAGTACAACTGTGCCAGAGAAACTGACAGGGCGAAACTTCACCTTTTGAGGTGATAAACGCTGTTCCATTTTCCAGAAATGAACAGCTCAGTTCATTTTCCGCCATCAAAGGCGGCAAGCGCAGGTCCACTTCAAGTTCGGCTGCCAGTTCTTTTGAGCGGGCATAGACTTCGCGCAACAGTTTAAACTCTTCCGATTGGCTGCGCTGGTCCCAGTCCGCAAGGCTACGCAGGTTGATCCAGATTCCACGCAGCTCAGCTTCGGCTCTCATTTCGCGTATGAGATCAAAGAGCTTTTCCCGCTTCATGCTCCTACCGGGATTCCAGACAAAACTGAAATAGTTCTCTAAATCCTGACCCCGTTCACGAGCTACACCCTTCCATTTGTCATAAAGCTCAACAGCGGTCCGGGTATTGGGATTAAACAAAGACTGTTCCTGCATGGATCTGTGAAAAGCCAGCACATGGGAACAGAGAACAAACTCAGCGCCCTGCTCCGCTGCCCAGCGGACTACATCAGGAAGCTGGGCATAGGTTTCGGACATGAGTACGAATTCCGCACCAAGACGAATTTTTCTGCTGCCCTTCTTTCCGGCTTCACGCAAAATTTTGAAAGTCCGGGCCAGCCTGTCAGTGCTGGACTGACCATGCAGTTCCCCGCCTGTCACCGAAGGATCGACCGAATCAACAGAAATACAAAAAGTATCCACTCCAGCCTCAACCAATTCCTGTGCCCTGTCCTCAGTAAAAAGCAAACCGTTGGTCTGAAAGCCGATGGAACCATGTTTCGGCATACGCTTCCGGGCAAAAGCTGCCATCGCTGCAAGATCAGGATGCAGCAGGGGTTCCCCGATACCGTTCAGAACCAGCTTTTCGCAATGCTCCAAGGCCGGCCCCAGCTTCTTGAAATCATCAAGACTCAAATCACTCTCTGAAATATCGCTTTCCGGAGCATACTTCACACACATGGAGCAATTCATATTGCACCGGGTGGTAACTTCCACCTGAAGTCTCGCCGGATATTCATTGAAAGCAAGCGGAAAAGTTTTCTGCAGACCGTCTGAAATTGATTTCAGCATGCCAAACATCCCTCTTAAAAAATAAGTTCAAATTTATTTTCTTTTTTTGCCAAACAGCAAAGCCATGAAATCCCACAATATGACCGAAAAGTCAAAAGACAAGCCGAAAATAAGGGGTGAAAAGCCCCTTGACCTGAACATCAATTTCATGATGAAAAACTTCCAGCACAATCAATTCAACACTATCCGCTCCATCCTGAGGTGGATATGACCTTAATCAAATACAGAGGAAAAAATGGAAAACATTACTCTTCAGCCGACTATGCTCAGCCCTCTGGGAGGAAGTGAAGCTCCCGCCGACAGTCAGGTTTTCACCCCTAAGGGAATCTGTGCCAAATTGATCCGGTTTAAAGTCGAAAACAACAGGATAACCTACCTGAACTTCACCGGAGGCTGCGACGGTAACCTCAAAGCCATCTCCGCCCTTGTGAAGGGTATGGAACTTGAGCAGATCATCAGCACTCTCGAAGGCATAACCTGCGGCAAGAAGAATACTTCCTGTGCTGACCAGCTCTGCAAGGCACTGCATGAATACATGGCCAGCTAAATAGATTTTTTCAATCTCACAAAAAACGGGGCTGTCGAATAATCTTCGACAGCCCCGTTTTTTATGTTTATGCGTAACCGGTGCTAAGCTTTCACGATGGAATGAACCTGCTTGCGCAGGGCTTCCTTACCGTCCTTCTGCATCAGACGGTAAAGAGTCATGATGGTCGCCTGACTGAAAACAGTATTGCGTAACGCATAGAATTTCCTGGATTGGAGATCTGCTTTATTAATACCGTAATCCTGCATGGCTATTTCTTCCATAGCCGGGATAAGCCACTTTGCAGCGGGAACAGTCAGAACCCAGTCATGGTCGCCGAGGTGAGTGACAAACGCTTCCATGCTGCGCTGAAGAGGGAGGGTCTTACCGTCTGCAGCGAGCAGACCGTATTCAACCGGATCAACATCAGCAATGATCGCTGCAGCCTTAAGCCAGCGAACCGGACCTTCTTCATCCTTGGAAAAACCGGGGTGGTTGTGGGCGCAGGCTTGAGCCACACAGACGTCAGCAGGCAGACCGCGAACAATAGATTCTGCTACACCGAGAACATGGTGCTCACCGGTTCCGGCAAGTTTGTTCTCGTTTCGGCTGGAGCCGTCCTTCTGCCACTGGAAAACCCAGGGTTTATGCAAATCATGCAGAATCTGGGCAGCAACAATCACGTCACGGTCAAGGTTAAAGCCGTAAATTTTGTTATAGTTATCGTAAAGAGCCAGAGACATCTCAACGTTCAAGGCTGTGTGGGTTGCCAGCCCGCCGGGGTAACTGTGGTGGCTGGTGTAGCCGCTGCCGGGAGCGGTATAAAAAGGCTGGTTGGCTTTTTTTGCAGAGCCGTTTTCAGGCAGGAAGGCATCGTAGGAAACACCCGTGAGCCATCCGTTTTTATCCAGTTCTTTATAAACTTCTTTCTTGCGCCCGCTCACAACAGTCTCCAGTTTCGGGGCAGGGTTAGCGATAATTTCCTGAACCGCTTTGCGCAGTTTGGGATTCTTGATACTGCCAGCCTGAGCCTGAATAAACTTCCATGACTCCATGACCGCACCGGAATTTTCAGCCATCTGCTGCGGGGTCAGCTTCATGCAATCTTCAAGTGTAAATTCAGTGTAAAAAGCCTCAGCCATTGCAGGCATTGCAGAAGCAGCCACAGCGGCTCCGGCAACAATACCCATCTTCAAAAATTCGCGTCTTTCCATAATATCAACTCCGTGTATTCAGGTTTAATCCACCACCTCGACACGGAACTTATGCGCGAATATTATGACAAGAACATTACGATAAGTACTAGTTTAAATTACAATTTTGTGGCTACACAAACAATTCACAACCATATTTCTAAGAATGACCGCTGAACAAGGGACTCGCCCCCATCACGTCGGGAATGGATGACTTGGGGAGCTTCTGGTAAGGATTTTCAGGTTCAAAATCGTAATACTCAATTGCAGAACATCCTGCATTCAGAAACATAAGCCCGACCAGAAATGATAAAGAGACAAAAGACAAAACAGATCTTAAAAACATTGAACTCTCTCCGAAAACGTTCTCTCCAAAATATCGACCCACCATAGACCTCCGAAATTACGGCTTCCATAAACGGGAGCTAGCAAATAATAAAAATCCAGTCAGTAGCCTTAATATTTCCTGAGTATACTAAATAAAAGGCCCGCCCAATGATTGAACGGACCTTTACACGTTGACTGTGAATCTATTGTGAACGAAGAACAACTAATTCCGGCCCTGAAGTTTGCGGAAAATCTCCCGGAAGCTGTCCAGAGACGCCGCTCCGGTAACATTACCGTGTCCCTCAATTACAAATGTAGGTGCAGCATTTACGAAATTATCGCGCGCTTTTTGCGTGGTTTCCTTTAATTTCTCCAGATAAACCCCCTGCTCCAAAGCCTGCGTAAAAGCATCTTCATCAAGCCCGCATTTTCGGGCAGCTTCCAGCAGTACGTCCATTTCACCGATATTTTTACAATCAGTAAAAAAGGCTTTGAAAACCGCCTCGTGATACTCGTGGTAGCGTCCGTGCTCCTTGGCTAATTCTCCGCCCATAAGCGCCAGCCGGGAATTGCTCATCACTTCCTGAGGCCCAAATACAAGATCATAACGTTTTGCACGCTGGTTGATCTCTTCAAAGAAAAGAGCGGTATTCATGCCGGGAAAATATTCATCCAGCCGCACTCCCCCCGCCGGGGTTTCGGGATGGATTTCATAAGGCAGCCATTCATCTTCAATGGTTAATTCTCCGGCGAACTCCTGCTGTAATTTTTCGACAATACCTTTGCCGATGTAGCAGTAGGGTCAAATATAGTCTGAAAATATGGTAACTTTGATCGTTTTCATGGAATACCTCCGCAAGTTGTGTATCCAAAATCTAGCAAAGTACATGCTAAGATCAATCAGTATTTTGTATGATTCAAAGAAGCGAAAACAAATTGCAGACCCCAAAGTGCTGCGGTAATCTCTGCCCATGAATTTTCAATTTTCCACCGCACCAAAAATCGTCTTCGGCCCGGAGAGCGCGCACTCCATCCCAGAACATGCAGCAGCAATGGGCAAAAATATCTGCCTTGTGACCGGAAAGTCACAGCAAAGAATTCAATGGCTCATTGATGCCTTGCAGCAAAAAGTGTCTTCCCTGCACACCATACCCATTTCAGGGGAACCGGATACGGAACTTATCTCCGCCCATGCAGCCGAAGCCCGCGCAAAAGGCTGCGATGTGGTCGTCGCCATAGGCGGAGGCAGTGTTCTTGATGCAGGCAAAGCCATTGCCGCGCTGATCCCCAACACACGGGATATTCTGGATTATCTGGAAGTTGTAGGCAAAGGCATGCCTCTCACGGAAAAACCCCTGCCGCTCATCGCCGCACCGACGACCTCCGGCACAGGATCTGAAGTAACATCCAACGCAGTGCTGCTCTCTTCCGAACACAGGGTCAAAGTCAGCCTGCGCTCGACTGATATGATCCCGGATATTGCTGTGGCTGATCCGCTACTGACCCTGTCCGCTCCCCCGGCAGTGACTGCCGCCACCGGGCTGGATGCCCTGACCCAGCTCATGGAATCTTTTGTCTCCCGCTTTGCATCCCCCATGACAGATGCGCTCTGCCGAGAAGGTTTGAAACATGGTGCAAAATCAATGTTCCCGGCTTATGAAGACGGACAGGATGTTGAAGCCCGCACAGGCATGGCGTTGGCAAGCCTCTTTTCCGGCATAACCCTCGCCAACGCCAAGCTTGGTGCTGTCCACGGTTTCGCCGCTCCGCTTGGTGGTGAATTCAAAGCACCGCATGGAGCGGTCTGCGCCGCACTGCTTCCTTATGTAATGGAAATAAACATCCGCGCCCTGAAGGAACGCGATCCGCAGAATCCGGCCCTAGCTGCATACGATGAAATCGCACAGATTCTGACCGCAGACAGTACAGCCCAAGCCGCAGACGGCATTGAATGGGTTAAAGATATTTGCCGGAAAATGAACATTCCCGGACTTGGTGAGATTGGAGTGGCTGAAAAAGATTTCAAATCCCTTGCCGCCAAAGCCGCACAGGCCAGCAGCATGAGAGGAAATCCCATCGAGCTGACCGGATCAGAACTGCTGGAAATTTTGAAGAAGGCTCTATAATTTATTTATGTAAAAAACAGAAAAGGCTTACCCTATTCAAGGTAAGCCTTTTTCTACATCCATGTTCACGACATATTTCCTTGCTTTGAATTAATACGCCGGGACCGTGAATCCATTCACAGCCTTAAACCATGATGCCGAATTATACACTGGAACCAAGCAGACTGGATGATGAGTAATTTGCGGACTGATCCTGATAGGCACGCATAGCCATGCGTTGCATTATGGACTGCCCGGACTGACCTTCTTCGTTTGCGCTCTGCTGATTCTGATCCCCCCTGCGACCAACTATATCTTCCAGCGAGGTTTCTCCGCTGGCAAAAGCCTGCTGCATTTCATCCAGAGTTACAACGCCGTCTTTGTTGTAGTCGAACTCATCATATTCTTCCTCGGACTCATCGTTGGAAGAACTCTCTTCCGTACCGCTGGCAGACTTTCCGCCACCCATTGCCACAGAAATGCTGCCCATTGCGGCCTTCATTTCCTGCATCTTTTCCACATCAGCAACAAGCTCTTCCTGAGAAAGATAGCCGTCACCGTCGGAATCAATCTTATTAAAATGATCTTCTTTGAAATTAGCTTCTGAAGAACTCAGCAGCCCGTCACCGTCGCTGTCCTGATCGCCGATGATGGAATCGACAAAATCTTCCGTGGAATCAAAATCCTCGGGCCGTTTCTTTTGATTCATCTGGCTCAGTTGATCTGAAAACAAACCACTAACCGATGAACCGCCAATGCCGGAAATGCTCATAATTATTCCTCCTGATCAATTTCACTGAGAGGCAATTCTTGCCTATTCCTGTGTCTGATCAGGATTTCAGCAACTATAAGACCGTATTACATTAAGAAATCTTAACATTTCATCAAATATACCAAAGAACATTCTCCAGAAAAGAAACATCGCTCAGCAATTGCCAAAAAGCATTCCTGCAAGCTATAATAAAATCCCCCAGAACTATATTTACCGCAGGAGGCGAGCCGTGCCTAAAATCAAACAGACATTTTTATACGTCATGCTGACAGTTATTTTTCTGCTTTCCGCTGTTCACAGCGCTACGGCATACGGTGATGCTGATTTCTGGATACAAACACCCAACGAATGGACCGAAAATACAGAAGATTTATCTGACGATCTCAAAAAGCAGGTTATATCCCCGGACCGCAACGCTTTTATCGAAGTCTACGCCGCATCAGGCAATAATCCCGGCCTGCAGGCCATTGCGGACGGCATGGAGCAGGCGATTCTCAACCGGGGTGGAGCATATTTTCAAAACAGAATCTCCAGCCGGAATATAACGCAGGATAACCACCCGGCAATATTTAGGGAGTACAGTTCTTTTTACAACGGTAACAAGCTGCATGCCTACGCTATCTATGCCTATGCCAAAGGCGGCGCGGTCGTTGCTATCGGAGTATATGCCGAGGCTTTAGCCAGCAGCTATCAAAACCTCGTCTATGAATGTTTGAACAGCCTGCGCTTTTCACCTCCCCCGGGAATGGGCAGCGATCCTTATGGCGGATCACAAGGAGATCCCTACGTTGTTAATGGAAACGGATGTGATAAAATAGTTGGTAAATGGCGCTGGTTCACCGGCTCACAAGCAGAATTTTATGCAGGTGGAGGTATGCCCGGTAACGGCAACAGCTGGCAATGCATCGATCCCGCGCGCGGAGTGGTCAAGGTCATCTGGAGCAACGGCAAATGGATAGACACCCTGACCATATCTAATGACGGCAGCCGTATTGACGGCCAGAATCAGGTCGGCAACAGGGTATGGGGCACAAAGATTTCAGGCCCCCCGCAACAGTCTCAACAGGTGCAGACTCCGCAGCAGGTGCAGACTCCGCAACAGCCTAAACCGAAGATGAATTACGCCAAAAGGGTCCGCGGCAACCTCGCCGCCAGTTGGCGGCTGGCCCACGGCAGCCTCAAAGCCGGGACATCGGACAGCAGGGGCGAATGGGAACTAAGCACAGTTTCGGGAACAACCCTGCGCTTCAGCGATCCATACAAAGGAGGAAAGCAGAGTTACCGGGTTGTCATCATGACCAAAAATGGACAGAAAGTAGACGAAAAAGTCGTCGGCATGTCCGAAGACATAACTGTCAGCCCCGGTATTTATAAAATTCGCGTTTTTGCGGAACAGGGATATGCCGGCTGGCGTTGTGAATGGAATTAATTAAAAAAGTCCGCCGGATTCATGACAATGATTCCGGCGGACAGAATATATTTTATTTCAGGTATGGGCTTAGGACCCTTCCATACGTTTAAGCTTTTCACGCAGGGTCTTGCGATTGATACCCAAAATTTCAGCTGCTCTGGTTTTGTTATTCTTGGCCATGGCAAGCACATTCTTGATGTGCTCTTTTTCTATGTCCGCAAGGGTACGGTCAATCCTGCCTTCCATCGGCAGGCTGAAACGCATGTTATCGGGAAGGTCGGTCACCTCAATAGGATCATGGTCCACGATGACCACCAGCCGCTGAATCAGGTTTTCCAACTCACGCACGTTTCCGGGCCATGAGTAGTTGCGCAGGGCCTGCAAAGCTTCATCGGTCATGCGCGGTGTAGACCGCTGCATGGACTTTGAAAAACGGTCCAGAAAACTGCTGATCATAATCAAAATATCATCACCACGCTCGGCAAGGGACGGAACAGGAATGTCGACCACGTTCAAACGGTAGTAAAGATCTTCACGGAAGGAACCGTCATCCACCAGCCGCTTCAGGTTCTTATGCGTGGCAGCCAGAATACGGGTATCCACCGTATTGACCACGCTTGAACCGACCTTGCAGAATTCCTTTGATTGCAGGATACGCAAAAGCTTGGCCTGCATATTTGGGCTGGCATCACCAATCTCATCAAGGAAAATTGTTCCGCCGTTGGCAATCTCAAAAAATCCGGCCCGCGCTTCCTTGGCTCCGGTAAAAGCTCCCTTCACATGACCGAAAAGCTCGCTTTCCACCAGAGAGTCAGGGATGGCAGCGCAGTTCACGGGCACAAAAGGAGCGGCCCGGCGGTCACTGTGATAGTGCACGGCCCTTGCCACCAATTCTTTACCAGTTCCTGAATCACCGGAAATGAGCACATTGGCATTGGTCGCCGCGGCCTTTCCGATTCTCCTGAATACAAGCTGCATCAAGGGTGAATTGCCATAAATACCGTAATTCTCAGCCGGGACCTCGGCAGGCTCAACAGCCTTACGCCGCTTGACCCGCTCCATAATGCGTTCCATAGCCGAAAGAAGTTCTTCGGCTGTAAACGGCTTGGGCAGGTATTCCCCGGCTCCGTCTTTGATCGCCTCAACAGCGCCGGAAATGGATGGATATCCGGTAATCATCATAATTTCGATATCGCGGTGGTTCTCCCGCACATGGCGGATCAGGTCCAACCCTGAAGCCTGCGGCATTTTAAAATCAGTGATGACAACATCTATTTCATACTCTTCAAGCAACGGAAGGGCTTCATCAACACGCAAAGCAGTCAACACCTCGTAACCGCTTGATTCAAGGTTCCTCTTAAGCACTTCAAGAGTGCTCTTACTATCATCTACTGCCAGAATCTTAATTTTTCCACTCATCAGTCATCCGTTGAATTCTTCTGCTGGCAGGGAAGCACGATCTCAAAACATGTTCCCTCACCAAGTTCACTGTGAACCTGAATAAATCCTTTGTGTGCCTTTACAATACCAAGCACAACAGAAAGCCCCAGTCCGGTCCCCTGATCCACATCCTTAGTAGTGAAAAAGGGATTAAAAATCTGCTTGAGTTCCGCTTCAGGAATTCCCGGACCATTGTCTTCAACTATAATATAAGCATCGCTCTTGTCACTCAGGGTTTTAATAGTCAGTTTTCCCCCGCCCTCCATTGCCTGAATAGCATTGGCCGCGAGATTGACTATTACCTGCTTTATATGCTGCGGATCTGCCGCAACCAACGGCAGATCATCTTCAAAATCGCACTGAACATCAATCTGATGCCGCTTGGCCGCTGTCTCGGTGATGCGCAGGGCCTCGGTAATTGTCTCATTGATATTAGTCGGGATTAATTGCGGCGGCAACTGCCTGCTGAAAAACATCAGTTTCTTGATGATTTCCCGCGCATGCAACGAAGAATCAACAATATTCCCCAAATCCATACGAACCTGCTCCTCCAGTCCCGGAGTCTGCAAGGCAAGCTGGGCATAACCGAGAATATTGGAAAGCGGTTCGTTGATTTCATGGGCCACCCCGGCAGAAAACTGCCCGATTTTAGCCAGCCTGTCCGCCTGCCGAAGCTGCTGTTCCAATTCCTTTTTAGCAGACTTGATTTCTTTTTTAGCTACAATAATGGCTATCTGCTGGGCAGCAGTCATGAGCAGGTCTTTTTCATCATCGATAAATACCGATCGATTATAATTTTCCGGCACTTCAACAGCTACGGTGATGGTTCCGCGAATATCCCGGTGGGCATCTACGGCCTCAACCAGAAAATTATCGGTCTTGCGGTAGCCCGGTGTCTCCCAACTGAGATTACCGATACGCAGCCTGACATGGGTTTTCTCCGGCCTCTGGAACCCGGAAGGCATCAGCTGAACGATGCGTTCCATGGTTTCTTTCATGTTCAGATCCAGATCACTGCCGAGTTTGGATATTTCAAAAAGACAGTTCAACTCCTTGTTGCGTTCAATTAGTGTAAACCGCTCATACAGCAGACCCTTCTGGCGCATCATATGACTGGTTACATCCTGACCGACGCAAAGAATGCTGACCACATTGGACTTGGAATCTGTAAGCTGCTTGATATTCCAATCTATATATATCTTGCTGCCGCCGCGGGTACGAATATACCCGGAAATTTTTGAAATCCTGCTTTTTTTAGCCCTATTGAAAACATCTCTGCGGGCATCTTCGCGCTCATCTCTGACTACGAAGGTTTCAAACCAGTCCTTTCCGGCCAACTCCTTCATTGAATAGCCGGTGAGATCTTCCAAACGGGCATTGCCGTGGATGATTTCTCCATTCAAATCCAATGTAACCACGATGCCGTGGCTCAGTTGCATTATGGTGTCGTAATATTCCTGAAGATTCATTGTAATCCCCTCATCTTTAAAAGGATAAGGTGAAATCAGGTCCGAGTAAACCGTTTCTGCAGCATAAACTTGCGCAAGGCAACCACGATCCTAAAAATTAAGTATACGGCCCGGCACTGGAGGCAACCGGGCCGTATACGTTATATTGAGATCCGGCTATTACATCAATGTCCTAGATTGAGTCCCCATCCTTCGAAAACGAAGAGGATGGCAAAGCCGTACCACAAAGTGTAGACCACATAGAATACCAGCGAGAAGATGACCAACCACAGTTCATCCATGATATTCAAGGGTTCAATTTCATAATAGTTGTATGCTGTTTCCACGCCCTTCTTCATGACGGATGAAGCTACCTTGGCAACCTTAAACTCACTCTGGTCATTAAGAGCCTTTTCCATCAGGCCGAGGCTGGTCCACCAGTTAAAGGTGGCCCGGCGCGGTTCTATATCGTACTTGCCGGTAACTTCTCCGCCCTTGTTGTGATACATAAGATCTGCATCATCAAGACAACTATCCAGAATGGTCCCGATGGAACCCTTTACTTCCAGATCTTTACCGCTCAGAGAGACCTGTACCCCGGCAGAGCTGAACAGCTTTTCAGACTGTTCGGCCTGCACTGCGGTGGAGTAAGTAAGCTTGAAGTTGACTTCCTTATCCCC